>Ga0307379_10001834_pt1 | contig 32408 bp, 34 predicted proteins | sample UN2MG_FD_202237 | JGI IMG/M metagenome (GOLD analysis project Ga0307379, IMG submission 202237) | Soil microbial communities from Risofladan, Vaasa, Finland - UN-2 | ecosystem: Environmental > Terrestrial > Soil > Coastal area > Acid sulfate soil | place: Finland: Risofladan, Vaasa | collected...
ACAACCTTGTTAACCTTTGTGTTTCCGGTGACACTACCAGAAGTTTACTGGCAAGACTTGGACAAGAGGCAAAATTGCGCATACGTGATAATCCCCCACAAGATTTTAAGTTTTTAATTGCTATCGGCGGCAATGATTCACGGATAAACAAAATTGAAAAAGAGAAAAATGTTTCTGAACAGGAATTTAAACTAAACCTGCTCAAATTAATTAAAATTACAAAAAAACTATGTCGAGAAATTATTTTAATTGGTTTATCACCAGTCTATGAACCGCAGACTACTCCGTTTAAAGAACAGAAATATTATTACAATGAAAGAATTGAGAAATACGACCAAATTATTAAAAATGTCGCTAAGGATAAAAATATTAAGTTTGTTAATATCTTTTCTGAGTTTAAAAATAAGGATTTAGCTAAACTTTTTGCTGATGGTTTACATCCAAATACTCAAGGCCATAAAATTATTTTTGAAAAAGTAAAAAAAGAATTATTTGAAAGCAATAAAGTAGTATAATACATACAAATGGATTTTACTAAAATTTATCAACAATATAAGGGGTTATGGGTGGCTTTATCGGCTGATGAAAAAAAAGTTATTGCCAAAGGTAAAGATGTTAAGTTAGTGGTTGAAAAAAGCCGAAAAAAAGGAATAGAAATACCTTACCTATTTAAAGTTCCTACAAAGATGATTCCTTATGTAAGTTCTGGTTATGAAGTTTAAGTATAAGAGGTTTAGAATTCTTCCCACTAAAGCCTTTCCTGAAAGAAAATATTTACTTCGTCCAATTATTCCTATTTTATTAAATTGGCAGGATAAGAAAATTGGTTATGAAGTTTTAATTGAGAAAATTATATACCCCAGGCTTTCACGCCTGAGGAATAATTTTCTCAATGGGGTTTCCAAAGGGGATTCCCCTTTGGTGTCACCTGGGGTTTAATACCCCTGGTGACAGGGGTGTCAGGGAGCAAAGCGACCGCCAAGGGGTGGAACCCCTTGGAAACGAACGAGTATAAGCGAGTGAGTTTATTGATTCCGGGGCAGATTTCTGTATATTTCATGCAGAGGTAGGAGAAATAATTGGAATTCCTGTTAAAAAAGGAAAAAAAGAATTCTTTGGTGGAATAGTAGGTAAAAAAACGGTCGCTTATGTTCATAAAATTAATATTATCATTGGTGGTAATTTATATTCATCAATCCCTGTTGGCTTTAGTTATGACATTGCTCCCCATGGATATGGTATTTTAGGACAGTGCGGTTTCTTTACCCTTTTTAGGGTTATTTTTGATTTGAGAAAAGAACAAATAGAATTAAAACCTAAGAATAAATGAATGCAAATTTTAAGCCTGAAAAGGAGTTGTAAAAATGATTAAAAAAGCTTTGGTTGCTGCGTGCGGAATTTGTTGTTCTACCTGCAGATTTTTTAAAGAAAATTGCCAGTGTTACACGGGTACTGATAAAAAGGAAGTGGAAAGAAAACTTAGCACCCAAAAAAAGAATTTAGGTCAAGTCTGCCCTATCTTGGAATGCGCTTTTAAGAAAAAAATTGCTTATTGCTCCCGCGATTGCGATAAATTTCCTTGTGAACAATATAAAGGAAGATGGGGCTGCTATCCTTATAGTCAAGGTTTTTTGGAAATGGTAAAAAAAAGAAGCAAGAAATAATTTTGAAAAATGGTGTCTTTCGCTATCCTAAGTTTTAACGTCGGATAGCTTCAGAACACCTTCGGTGTCGTTTACAAGGCTACAGAATGCCTTAAATGTCATACTGTTCTTTGAGCGGGTAACGAGACTCGAACTCGTATAGCTTACTTGGAAGGCAAGCGCACTACCCTTGTGCTATACCCGCATTTCGCTTTGTTCAATGTAATCTTTTAGTCTTCTTCTGATATATCCCCTACCAAAACCTGTTTTTAACTGTAATTCCCTTTTATATGCGTCAGATTTATTTAGACAAGCTTCATAATATATTAGCTTTATTTTATCAAATTTCTTAGTTGTCTTTATTTCTTTGTTTAAATGTTTATTAATTCTTTTTCTTAAATCTTGGCAATACCCAATATAAAATTGGTATTTACCGTTAAGCTTACATCTTAGAATATAAGTATAATAAAACATCTTACTTGCCCAGCCAAAAGCGCAAAGCGCATTTAGGCGGGTCCGCCCAAATGACCTTTAGGTCTTTTGGCGTGAGGAGGAGACGTTCTACTACTGAACTACACCCGCGCTAAGCGCGGTTAAGTCATGCTTAACGTGACACCGCTTCATGGGACAATTCATGGGACAAAACCTATGTTTTTTCCCAACGATTTTCCAAAATTGTTGCTTGCAGGATCTTCATCCCTACCTTACCTGCAAGCAATTTATAATCTTGTCAATATGCTCTTATACTCATTCTTTACGTTGTCCTACACTTGGCAGTGAGTTTGCCGAACTGCTCAGTGTAAACTGCTACTTTTTCAACTTTTCCATTACCATTTGGCTGATTCTTTTGTTATCTGCCCTACCCCTAAGTTTCTTAACGGCCATGCCGATCAATGCGCCGGGATGAGGTACAACGGGGTTTTCTTTAATGATTTGGTCAATTTCTTTTTCCAGCTGCTCGTCAGAAAGCTGGGCCGGCAAATAAGTTTTCAAAACAGCCATTTCAGTCTGGGCTTGTTTGATTAGTTCTTCCCTTTGCTCTTTTTCAAAAAAGGTAAGGCTTTCATCTAGTTTTTTAATTTGGCTTGAGATGAGGCTTATGATTTGTTCATCAGTTAGCTCTTTTCTTCCCTGGTTAATCTCCTGGTCTTTTATCTGGGAATTCAGAAATCTTAGGACGCTTAGCTTATCTTTATTGCCTGCTTTTAAGGCATTTATTATGTCTTGCTGGATTTGTTTTTTGATATTCATTTGGTCGGGGGCAGCAGATTCGAACTGCTGGCCTCACGGTCCCAAACCGTGCACTCTACCAACTGAGCTAGCCCCCGTTTTTGTTCAACTAATTAGTGTTCACACAGTAAAATTTACTAAGTTCTGTGTTCACACTGTAAAAATTAATATTTTTACAGTGCCGCAGGCGGGAGTTGAACCCGCACGAGATATTACTCTCAAGGGATTTTAAGTCCCTCGCGTCTGCCGATTCCGCCACCGCGGCCCGTTATTAATATTTTAGCAAAAAAATTGTGTTTTTAGAAGCTGGGAATTTTTGTTTTAACTATTTCCACTAATCACAATCCATTTTTATTAAGCAGAACCTACCGAGGTGCCTTGAGTGACTCACCTCGCAGGTGAGTTAAGTGAGTTAATCCGCCACTTGGCGGGTAAGCCTGCGGGTAAGCCTGACGGTTTGGCGTGACTCTATTGTGCAGGGGGTTTAAGAAGGAGGTAATTGATTTTGGCATCATCGCGTAGTTTTTGCAGCCATTTCTGGACCGCCTCGTTTTTTTTCGATTCCTCAAGCTGTTGTTTAATATTGTTTTTATTTTCCTCAGGATTGCTATCTTTCGGTAAAAATTCCTTGCTTTGATCAAATTCTTTCTCTACTTCTTCTTCGTTGACAGTAATGTCAGCAACGGCCATTTTTTCAATCACTTTTTGAAGTTTCAGTTCTTCAGTTAGGTCAGTTCTGCTCATGCCTCTTTGTTTAAGTAAAAGATCTAAATTTTGGCCTTGATCGGTTAGAGTTTTTTCAATTTCTTGAATTTCTTGGTCAATTTCTTCAGCAGTAATATTAATTCCTTGTTTTTTTGCTTCTTGAGCAATCAGCATCTTGGTAATTAGCGAATCCACTCCGCGCTGGCCAGACTGCTTTTCGAGCTCGCGTAATAAAGATAATCTTGAAATCGGTCGGCCATTGACAGTGGCAACGATAAATTGACCTCGTAAAAAGTAAAGAATCAGACCTAAAGCAAGGAACCCAAGATAAACAATAATCTTCTGGAAATTAGCTTTGGGGAGCTTGGCGCAAAATTTGCCCAATTTTTTCCTGCACGGATCAAAAAATTTTCCTGTTGGGCAACAAAATGATTTGGTTTTTTTTGAAGATTTGGATTTCATGGTTATCTTCCTAACATAGCAAAAATTTTTAAGCGTGTCTAGGACTAATTTTAAAATGTCATCCTGAACTTGCCTGCCTGCGCAGGCAGGGTTTCTCTGTTGTAGAAGTTTTCATCGCCTGGCTGAAGCCAAGGAGTTTTCTCTGGTGCGGGATAAAAAAGGAGACAAATGAAACGGCAAATCAAATAATCCTAAAGGTATCTTCCCTAGGTCAGGGGGCGAAATGTGTTAGTTGAAGCTTCTTTACAAAATAAACTTCCGGACAACAAAATCGCCTTTTATCAATCTTTAGACGGCTCTGTTAACGTAGTGAGTTGGATGTTTGGGTACACCCAAGTGGCAATATCAAATATGCGCTTCCGAGTTCCCATACAGACGCTGGCCAGCAATATTCCCCCACAAAAATGATGCCACTTTTTGTTCTTCATACAAACCTTTGCTGGATACCATTTCGAAGTAATTTTTAAGCATTAAACTCTTGGAACGATTGTTTGCTTCATTAGCAGTCTTACCTTTTAATAAAGTCGTTCCTATCAAGTTTGAGGGCTTTAAAAATCTTTCTGCCAACTTGTCATTCATTGGATGTAAAACATTGCTCCGATCAAAATAAAAAACAAAATTCCAGATATATCCAATAAAAGCCTTCGCTTTGCATTTGGCACCTAATTTTGCAGCACTATCACAACTTCTGGCATAAACTATCCGATCTGTTAGGAAACTGTCATTCACAAATAGTTCAATGATGGTCTCGTTGTTGTAACCACATATACTACTGCTCGTACCATGTCCATTGAATAGAATCAAACTAGGGCTACTTTTATTTATATAGCTCTCCAAATTCTTCCTATTAGACTTATTTCCTCTTAAATCAAGAATGTTATATCGTCTTTTACGCGCTTCTTTGACTACTTCTTCTGTCCAAAAATAAAGGAAGTTTAATACCGGGTCATCATTTGGTCTAGTTATTAGAACCGTATTATTGTTTATCATCAAGTTCTTTATATATTTCACCCGAAGCCAAATCTTTAAGATATTGCACTTGCAATTCTACTAATTGATTACCAATTTCATCACCCTTTTGAACACTCTCAATCAATTCCTCTATGGTGTACTGACTTGACCCAACAGCCATTTGTAAATTGTTAGGTATTGCCGACAACCTTGCTACAACTAATTCTCGCAATTGCTCCTCGAAATCTTTATTTTTAACTGATGTCTTACTTAATATTTTTTTTGATTTTGGTTGAGGTTTCATTGTATGATTTTAGATTTCATCAAAAACTTTAATATTTCGTTACCAATCTCAGTGTTATTATCAATTTCAACTCTAGCAGATCTCCAAGTATAAGGCTCGTCCCTGACAACTGAAATTATTTCGTCGCGAGCTCCCTCCGGAAGATTTGCATATCTTTGCATAAATTTTGCTCTAATTTCTTCCATATTTAGTATTATATTAACACTTTTTGCATTATAAATGTATGTTTAAATTAAGGGAAAAGTGGAGAAAATGGTTGTTTTGTGCCGTATAATCTAACCCATGTCCAATTTTGATAGGAATTTTGACTGATGCGGGTACAATAAGTCATAAAGTAGCTGAAACGTTAGCTCAACAAAAATTATATCTCTGGCCTTAACCGAGAAATTAAAAAATTACTTGCCGCTAAAGCCAACAAAAAATAACTATTTATTGTCTTTTACCAGATTCCAGATAAAAAAGGAGACGAAAGATACGGCAAAGGAAATCTCCCCAAAAGTATCTTCCCTTGGCCAGGGAGCAAAATGCGTCAGTTGTAGGGGTAATGTTTCAGGATGCACTAAAGCGACTGCGGCTATGTAAACCCAGCTCAAAAGACCAAAAACAAATAGTGTAAAAGAAATCGCTTTTATTATTTTCATAACTATAGTATATATTATTTTTACTAGTTAGAATAGTAATAGTTCAGACTCTAGGAAGAGTTTTTCAAAATAACAGAGGTTGTCATTCTGGAGCCCTGAGATGAACTCAGGGTAAACGAGCGATAGAATCTTTTCACTCCAGAGATCCTATCGGGCTAAAAGCCCTCCAGGATGACAAATTCTCTTCCTGAAGGATGACAAATTCTCTTCCTGAAGAGTGAACTGTTACTTAGAATACAGGAACTCCTAAAATCAACCTAAGGAATGGTATAATATAACATTGTGGGTAGGATATAATTCGTCATGTTGAATCCATTTCAGCATCTCGATTCTGAAATAAAACCTGTCCTGATGAATATCAGGATTCAGAATGACATGGAGTTGGTGTTTAAGAATGACGAGCTGAAAAAATGATTTATGTCCCAGTCACAATTATAACATTATGATAAAAACAAAAATTTACCGGCAGATAGCAGCTTTGAGTCTGGTTACGATAATGGCTTGTGTTTTGGTAGCTTTGGTCATCTTTAATTTAAACTCAAAAAAGACACTCCAGAAAATTATAGTCGAAGCTAGTCAAATAACAGATAAAGATGAGGTAATGGTAGATTTTTCAAAGCAAATCGGAACAGGTTCTCCGTTGGTATTTGGCGGCGCGCACGCTCCCAATATTGAGGATCAAGATGCATGGAACCTGATTAGCGACGTCGGCGTGACAATGATTCGGAGGGATTTTTTTATTGAGAATGAACTACCCCTAAATATCACTCTGGAAGATTACAAAAATAATGTTAACGGTGTTCAGGATCCGAGTAAATGGAATTGGGACAACATTAATGCCACCAACGAGTTATATTTAAACGCTAAAAAAAGGGGTATGAAAATCATGGGAATCTTGGCTTATTCCCCTGGCTGGTTAACTTACTCGGGAACCAGTAAAGGGGTGCCAAAAGACTGGAATGTTTATAAAGATATTGTCAAGAAGCTATATAGGATTCACAGGAACAATTTGGATCTGATTGAAATATGGAACGAGCCTGATTTAATTCAATTTCTGGATATTAAGAATTCCGGTTTAACAAGAACCGAAGCTTACCTGAAAATATTTACAGCTGCGAGCCAGGCAATCCGCGAAGTTGATGATGAGATGAATGACGGTAAGAAAATACCGATAATTGCTCCGGCAGTATCGGACCCTAACGATACTACTCTTTTAGAATATGTTTTAAAAAGCGACGCGTCCAATTATTTAGAAGGAATATCTATTCACAGTTACGATAAGATAGAACCCTCTTGGGCTAAATATCTTGAAATAATGAAAAAATACGGAAAAGGAAATTTACCGATTTATGTCAGTGAGTGGAATAAAACCAGTGAGTATGTGAAAGATAATCCTTACACATCCAGTGATTTAGCTATAACTTATACAGGAGGAAAATTAATTGATTTCTTGAAATATGAAGCAGCCGGAGCTAATTATTTTTCAACTACTTATTTTGATAGTTCCAGCCAGGACAAATATATTAATTCATTCGGTTTCTATACTAAGACCGGTTCAAAAGTTAGTTTGTTACCCCAAGGCAAAGCATGGAGAGTGTTAAGCCGGGATTTGGAACTGGGTACAGGAACAAGTAAGATAGTCTATTCAAACCAAGGGAATAACCTAAAAACTCTTGGCGCTATAAGTAAAGGAGGGAAACTGGTTTTGGCTTTGGTAAATGATGAAAATAGTTCGAAGCTGATTTCTATTGCCGCAAAAAACCTTTCTATGTCCGGAAATAATGTTCATATTGATATATACACGGCTTCACCAAAAGAAGACGGCAGGTTTCCTACTTGTTCGGAAGATGTCGATATCGTTAATAATAGCGTTTCCTTTAAAACTATTGTATCCGGCAACTCAGTAAATGGAATTACCATATTGCAACCTATATTAAGTTTAAATCTGTTGTTAAAAGTATTAGGGGTTAGTACCAGTCAAGGCTGTATCTTCAAATAGTGGACTTTCAGCTTCAAAACGCATATAATTATAGGATACTATTTTAAAATTTATATGCGATTCATTACCAAGGTCTATCATCATTTCGCAAACGATTCTCTATACAGAAATTCAGTTTATCTGATGTTAAGTACAGGAGTCATGGCTTTTTTCGGATTTTTCTTTTGGATGATTAACGCCAGGTTATTTAGCCCAGAGCAGGTAGGAATAGCGACAACTCTTATTTCGGCCATAACCTTAATTTCCAGCTTTAGTTTATTGGGACTTGGGAACAGCTTAATTAGATATCTACCCACATCAGATAGAAAAAATGAAAAGATAAATACCTCGTTTACGCTTGCAGGACTAACCTCAGTTGTGTTTTCCATAATATTTCTTGTTTTTTTAAAAAAATTCTCTCCGAAATTATTATTTATCGGAGAAAACATTATTTTTTCTTTATTGTTTATATTGTTTATAGTTTTTTCTTCGCTAAATACAATTTCGGAAAATGTTTTTATCGCTTACCGCTCGTCAAAATATGTATTAATAAAAAACACAATTTTCAGCATAGCTAAGTTAATTCTTCCATTTGCTCTTGTTACATTAGGCGCATACGGAATATTTATGTCTCTAGGGATTGCTTTGACCACTGCCTTTGTATTTGGCTTAATATTTTTAATCCTGAAATTTAATTATTTATTTAAACCAATAATAAAAATGGATATTATAAAAAGAATGACTAGATTTTCACTGGGAAATTATATTGCCGGATTTATTGGAGGACTACCGCAAATGGCTTTACCAATATTTATAACGAATTCAATTGGAGCTAAGTTTTCAGCGTATTTTTATATGGATATGATGATCGCAAATCTGCTTTATATCGTACCATTAGCCGTTTCTCAATCTTTGTTTGCCGAAGGGTCTTATGGTGAAACGGAATTAAAAATACACTTAAAAAAAGCGATAAAAATTATTTCTTTGATTCTTATCCCTGTAATTCTGGTAATTATATTTTTTGGAAAATATATTCTTTTGGCATTTGGGAAAGAATACTCAAGCGAAGGAGAAAGTTTTCTTCAGATACTCGCAATTACCGGAATATTTATCTCAATAAATTGTATAGGTAATTCAATCTTTTATATAAAACACAAAATAAAATTAATTATTCTGGTAAATTTTATAGGTGTTTTCGTAATCTTGTCTTTAAGCACCTTGTTGGTGCAGCTAAATTTGTTAGGGATAGGTGTTGGATGGATTATTGGACAAGGAATAATTTCTATACTATTTCTATTTTCGCTAAGGAGGTTAGCATAAGTGTGTATTATGTATATAAATAATTTAGCCGAATCCGTATTGAATTAGATATTAACAAATTGGATATTCTAATGAAAATTAAACAAAAAATATATACAGTAGTATTAACATGGAATAATGAAAAAACTATTTATAATTGCATTAAATCCATCAGAGAATCTTCAATTCCAAATGAAATTGTGATTGTTGACAATAATTCAATAGATAATACTTTAAAGATTTTGAAAAGTAACTTTCATCAATTAACGATTATCGGGATAGGATCAAATCTAGGTTGTGCTGCAGGAAACAATATTGGCATAAACTTTGCTATTGAAAATAAAGCTAATTATATTTTTCTTCTGAATCCAGATGCTATTGTTTCAAAAACATGCATAGAAAAACTTTTGTTGAGAATGGAACAAAATAAACAATTAGCAATAACATCACCAAAAATTTATTATTTCAATGAGCCAAATAGAATTTGGTTTGCTGGAAGTATGATAGATTGGAAAAAAGGGACAACATATCACATCGGTCAGAATGAACTAGATATTGGACAGCATAATCAAATAAAAAAAATAGATCGAGCATGCGGATGTGCCATGTTGGTTAGAAGTACATGTATTCTTGATACCGGCCTAATGGATACGAGATATTTTCTATACTTTGAAGAAACTGATTGGTCTGTCAAATTCACAAAAAATAATTATGATATTGAATACGTTCCTGATGCTGTATGTTGGCATGATATTTCATCATCAACAGGTGGAGAATATAGTCCAATTTACCAATATTACATGACAAGAAACCGATTACTTTTTATGTATAAAAATGGATATTTATTTTCATTTAAATTTTTATTTAATATAGTCATACAATCAGTATTGAGCATTTTTCGTATATTAGTATATTCAAAAAAACCAAAATTAAAGAGCATATTTGCAATATTTAGAGGTTACCACGATTTTTATACAGACTTCTATAAATCAAATTAATGGTAAATTTTTGATCTACCATTGTTATACACAAGATTCTTATTGGCATTCAAGAATGCAGTTGGGTAGTTATAAACCAAATTACTATTGGAATATATTTTAAATACAGCATTATTTTCAACGTTCATTCTATCTAGATAGACATAAGAGTTTCTTAATATTGTAGCAGGATTAATGTCTGTAAATAAATTATTAATTCCCCCGAATGATCTCAATCTTAATTGAGCGGCTTCATCGGCGTAAATATTATTTGATTTTCTCATTGTTTTTAACCACACGGCAGATTTAATTTCTGAATCAGTAATGTATTGTGTTTCATAAGAAATTCCATGGTTATTCAATGTAATTGATTGCAAACCAGTGATGAACTGAAAAATTAATCCAGAATAAAAAAGGAAATAGACGATATATAATATAGTAATAATTAAATAATGACAACTATCATTTTTAATAAATTTTGTAAGATAAAACAAACCTATTACTGATAGTAAAGCGAGGATTATTAATAATTGAAGGTATGCTCGACTTAGGTCGTATTGTTCAGTAACTAAAGGAATGACTATGATAAGTGATAGTAAAACTAAACAACCAAAACTAAGTTGTATAACTTGTACTCTATTATCTTTTTTCTTTAAATATTGAAATATCAAAATAATCATTCCTAAGATTACGCATACGTTATTAGTGATAATTTTAACAAATCTAAAAATAATGTTAGTAAATTCTTTTAACAATGGAGGGTATGAAGTATTAAGATAAACGTCCATTATTGGAAATGGTACATAATTAATATATGTATTTTTAGAGTAAAAGTCATTGTCCTGATATGCTTGTCTAAAAGATCCTGTTTGTTGGTTTAGATATTCAGAAATAATCACTTCATTATTTTTATTAGGCGTATCATATAAAAATTGGGCTAATGAATTTGTTATGAATTCTTTCCTGACTACAAGCCCAATATTATTAATGGTTTTATCTATAAAAACGAATACTCCTCCATTAAGATTTGGTGATCGAGAATACCAAAATATACATATAATACTAAGGAGAATTAAATATGATAAATTTATTTGAATCAAATTTTTATGTTTATGAAAAATGTTTAGAATATATCCGAATACTTTAGCAAGAAAAAATAAACCTAGACCCATATATGATGTTGAATAATGAGAAAAAATCATACAAATTCCAAAAATTAGAAATAAGAAATCTTTTATATTTTTATCGAAATTTCTATTAGATAGAGATAACAAAATACCCATAAAAAAAATGAGGGCAATCTCTTGACGTATCAAAGCAGGCATTTGTTGGGAAAAGCAAACTTGCGAAACGAAGAAAAATGAAGCAAGGAATGCAATAATTTTATTAGTATATCTTGTAAAAAATAAATACAAAGAGACTGAAATCGAAGAAAACAATAATTGAAACATGAATTTGTATATGTACTCATCATTTATGTCTAAAAAACGAAAAAATATTGTTGGAAGGATTGTTATGCTGATGCATTCGTTGAATATGTTGTTAGGTAAATTTGAAATATTCCATTTAGCTAAGTCGTTAGTAATTCGAAATACTTGGTATTCTACATTTACATCCCAACCTACTATATGCCAGCTTCTTAGTGAAAATATTAACAGCAGTGGGGCGCTGATTAATAAAACTATCCAAGGATAAATATAATCTTGAATGTTTTTCCTTAGTATAACTACTATAATCACATATACCGGAATACTCACTAATAAAATCATCGTAAAATAATTTGGACCATTGTTATTCAATGTTGTCGCTCCGATGATACTTAGAAAAGGAAAAATTACAGGAATTAAAAAAATAGTCTTGTTTAACCAGTTCAGTTTTGACGGCTTAATTTCAAGCGAAATATCTTTATTTCGTATGTAGGCGATAAATCCAAGAATTGAAAGAATAATACCAAAACTGGCAAGCAAAGGAGTTAACGACAGTGGTTTGTTTGTGATACTCAGCCATGGAAGAAGCCAGTTTACCGCTAAACCTGCAAACATTAAAAAAGCAATACTTAATCCAATTGTATAAACAAAATATTCCCAAAAGCCAATTTTTCTAATTCTAAGCATTAACATAATTAACAATCCAGGAATTATCGTTAGAAAAACAAATGAAAGAATCGCTCTTAAGTAGGAGTATTGGATATCAAAATAGACTAAAAGGTTTGCAATTAGTCCAAAGATCAAAATTTCGGTAAAGATTATATTTCTAGTTAGCTTCATTTGTTATTTTTCGATAAACACTCGCAACTTTTTCAATAATAAGTTTCCAGTCATATTTTTCTTTAACCAATTTCCTTGCTCTTTCCCCTATTTTTTTTGCCTCCTTGGGATTTTCAATCAGCCAAACAATTTTGTTAGCAAAATCGTGTGGGTTATCAGCAATTAATATGTTTTTATAACTTTCTACTTCTAAACCCCTTGCACCCATAGAAGTAGATACTACAGGTTTTTCCATGGCCATATATTCCAAAATTTTTAAGCTTGTTCCTGAACCGGATTTTATCGGCGCTATACATATTTTTGCCCTATTAAGATATTCTCGTACATCAATAACAAACCCTGGAAGAATAATCGAAGAGTCTTTGCAGGCAATTTTTATTAACCATTGAGGTGGTTTTCCACAAAGGACGTATATTTTTACATCATGTATTGTTTTTTTAATCAAAGGGTGAATATCGGAAAAATAATATTGCAATGCCTCATCATTAGGCGGATATTGCGTCCCACCCATAAAAAGCAATGTGTTTTCCAATACTTGCTTTTTAGGTCTAAAGAACGTAATATCAACTCCATTTGGAATAACAGTAATTTTATCAGCACTTACTACGTTCTCGAAATATGCTTTGTCCAGGTCAGAACATGTGAAGATATGATCAACTGATTTTGCCGCTTTATTTTCTATTTTTGCAAAAATAGAAAAGATCCATTTTCCAACTATTTTCTTTATTAGACTAAATACCTTGATTGCTTCCTTAAATGCTGTTTGTTCTACGTTATGAGCATCAAGAACGATCTTAATGTTATTTTCTTTAATAAAGGGTATTATATCTTCGATAACATAATAAGCATTAATCATTTCAAGTTGAATTATGTCTGGATGTTCTTCATTAATTTTATTAAGAAGAACGTTTGTAATACCAGACTCCTTGTATTCTTCCATATAAGGAATAATTCGTTTTAATAAGGAAATCCAGATTTTTTTTATTAAACTAAAGCCCTTAAAAGGAAGGGTATAAATTGGAATATCCAACTCTTTTTCTACAGTTGACAGTATTTTTTTTGTTTTACTATCGATAATAGTAAATAGCGATACAGAAAACATATCTTTGGGTATTTGTTTAATTAGATTAAAATTTCGGACAGGCGCACCACCGATTCTTGCCGGTAATTCGGTTGTAATGATGAATATCTTTATTTTTTCCATATTAAATTTCGTACACCTTATCGAATGCTATTTATTGATTAATCTCACTAAACTGCTTACAGTTATTATTTTATTGTTCTCATCAAAACTTAAAAATTTCAGAATGTTTCCTAATAATAAAACACGATTTGAAGTACCAATAATCCAATCATGAAAATTCAGCATGTAATACTTTCCTTTTCGGTTTAAACCTCCAACAAGACAGTCGACAGCATATTTAACCCAAATATCCGGCGTTCTAGTTTCCAGATTAGGAAGACCCAACAAATCGCAGTCAAGAGGCGAATAAAGAGGTATTTCTATAAGGTTTCCTCTCTTGAACGGTTCTGTGCCTCTATTTAGCCACTGTAGATTGTCCGTAATCCTGGATAAACCGGATTTGTCATGTATTGTTTCGGTAATTAAGAGTCGTATGTTTAACAATATAAATAAAATATTTGTGAACCAATTATTTTTGCCCCACAAATAAGGAAAACGCAAGCGATCGGGGCGGAAAAGCTCCTCGGGATAGCGTAACTCACAATTGCTAACCCATTGATATCCATGTTCCTCTAATAGTTTATAAAGTTCGAGCGTATAAAACCTTGGTGCCATTAGGTATGGCGAGCGGAAGCCAATTGGACGTTTTCCTGTGAGTTTCTCTAAAGTGAGTTCGATTCGACAAAGATTAACGCTAAACGTTGTCAAATCTTCTTTGGTAAGTCTATCTAACCGCTCGTGCGTGTAACCATGTATGGCTATCTCGTGTCCATTTTTCGCGATTTCTTTAATTAAATCAGGGTACTCCTCGATAATTTTACCGACCACAAAAAAGACTGCATTTACGTTATATGTATCCAGTACTTCAAGCAATCGGTGTGTTGTTTTAACAAGATCATATCTACCCTTATAAGGCATTCCCCATTTACCTTCAAAATCAAAAGTAATAGTTATGTATTTCATAAATTAACTAAACTCTTTGCAAACACATATCGCTTCATATTATTTCAATGCATATCTAATAGCTTCTTCAAAGGTTCTTACCAAAGTATTGATATCAACGAGTTTACTTTTATTCATCTTTTTTATATTTTCCTTCATTTCAACGAGTAAGCTTTGGTTGTTAAGCAGTTTTTCCATTCTTTTTGCTAACTCATGAATATCGTTATCTTTGACTACAAAGCCAGTTTTTCCATCCTCAATCAATTCAGAAGCACAGGCCTTATCTGAAGAAATTACCGGAAGACCATAATATAATGCCTCATTTACGACAAATCCCCATACGTCGTGATGAGATGTAAAAACAAAGATATCTGCACTTGAAAAACAATTTGCTTTCTCAGTTTCTTCTACATAACCTAGGAAATATATATTATTATTTTCATTAGACAATTTTTTTAAACTATCTTCTTGGTCTCCAGCGCCAGCAATCATTAATACAGCATCATTCCTGTTCAGCTGGTTAAAAGCCTTAATTAATGTGTCTACCCCTTTTTCCTTAATTAAGTAACCAAGAGAAAGAATTACTTTTTTATCCTTAAATTCAGGTGATATTGATGTTGTTGTTGGTTTTGCCAAAATAGATTCAGGCATAATCTGAATAGATCTTTTAATCTTCTTTTTATCTACGCCCTCCATTTTTAAATAACTCTCAGCAGCGCTACTAAGGGGAAGCAATACGTCTGATTTGGAATATAGACATTTTCTGTAATTTTTATAGACTGATTTAACGAAGTTATAACAAATATTCCTAAAGAAGTTATTTGATGTTTTAAAATGCGAAAGAGTGACTATTTTATTGTCTATTCGTTCACTCCATAAAATAATCTTACTTTTATTTATTTTGGCAATAGTAAATACTGTTAGAGTAGAAATGGCATTCTCAGGATTCTCGGCAACGATGAAGCAATCAGACTTATTTTTAAACAATTCCTTAAGCAAAAAAAAATTAAAAACTAACGGTCCGATATTTAAACTAGAAAGAATTTTATATTTAAAAGTATAATTTTTTAAGGAAGTATTCCATAATCTATCTTTAGTATTTGCTTTACAAAAGTAAACACAAAGGTCATATTTCTTGGACAACTCTTCAAATAGTGGTAGTCTATAAGGAGAAATAATATTATGTAGGATGGTTAATTTAAGTTTATTCATATAAGGCTGGCAAATAAATTGTTTGATATTTTTATTTGTTTGTTCCATGTAAAATTACTTACTACATTCAAATAACCATTTTCTCCTAATCTTTTTGCAAGTTTTTTATCTCCTAAAATCTTTATTATATGCTCACTTAGAGATACAACATCTTTAGGTAAGACTAGAAAACCCGTTACACAATCTTTAATTACATAGGGAATTCCGCCAACTCGAGTGCCAATTACAGGCTTCTTTGATGCACCAGCTTCCAGTAAAACCATACCAAAGCCCTCAGAATTATTAGAGGAAGGCAAAACAACTACATCGGAATTAAGATAATATTGGGAAAGCTTATCCTCGGGTACGAACCCTGAAAATTCGACAGATTTGGATATCCCTGCTTTTTTGGCGTAATTAATGTAATTTTTTAGTAAATTTCCCTTTCCGACAACTACGAGCCTGATATCGGGCAGACGCTTAATTACCAGACGCATAGCATCAATTAAATAATTTAATCCCTTATGAGAATGTGTTTTATCCAATTGCCCAACAAATAATATAGACTTTGAAGAATCAAGTTTTGAATTAGAATTATTATTAGTAGAGTAAAACCTAGATATTTCAACTCCCGGGGATATAACATATATTTTGTTAATATATGGGCGTAGATTGGGAGATACCTCTGCATAATAAGCTGAAGAAACAATAATTTTACCTGATATTCTAAATACTAAATTACCTAAGGTTTTGTAGTATATCTTGAAAAATGAATTTAAAAGAAATGAGTTTTTTACAAGGTCATTCTGGTAGGTTAAAATATAAGGTATATTTTCAAACATGCAAACAATTGCTGCCATGTCGGCAATATACGGAACTGGCGTATGCCCATTTACTATGTTAGGCTTTTCCCTTTGAATAATATTTTTAATCTGAAAGTACCAAAAAGGGTTGAAGGGAGTATTTGATATTTTGAACCAGGACGGCAACCGATATATTTTCATTCCATCAATCCGTTCTTCTTTGTATTTATTCGCTTCGTGATTAGAAGTTACAACTACAACTTCCCATCCGTATTTTTCTTTTAATCCCTTGCTAATGTTGTAGGCGTAATTTTCCATTCCTCCGATTTTCGGATAAAAGTATGGGGTAACTATCATTATTTTCATTTTAAATAAACCTCCTCAACCCTATTCGCAATCTTGTCCCAGTCATATTTATTCGCTGAGCCTATACAGGCTTTTTTCATCTTCCTACTCGAATTATTTTTTAAAATCCATGTAATTCTTTTCGCAATTTCTTTTTCATTTAACTGACAAGTAAAACCATTTTCCCCTTCTTCAACTAAATCCTTAGACGCATTATCTTTGTGGCAAACGGTTATAACCGGAATGCCGCAGGCATTTGCTTCAATAACAACTATCCCAAAGCCTTCTCTTGTTGACGGAAGAACAAATACTTTTGAAGACTTTATTAACGCATATATATCCTCATGCTTTTCAAGGAAGCCTGTGAATTGTACATTTTTTTCTAGTTTTAGCTTGTTTGAGAGTTCAAGTAGTTTATGCTTTTCGGGACCATCCCCAATGATTAAACATTTTATTCTTGGGAGTTGATTTTTAATTAAACCGACGGTCTTGATTAAAAGGTCAACATTTTTAAAGTCCAATAATCTACCGGCATAAATAATATCGGATTTTATTCGCGAAGGTTTTACTGACTTGATTTCTTCCAAATTCGCTCCGTTAGGGATTGTAACAATCGGTCCGATGTAACCCAACTCATTTTTTATCCTAAAGGCTGTGGTAGGAGAAACAGCGATTATTTTATCGGGCATTTTTACTGCCAATTTCTCAATTACATATCCAAATATCCAAAGAGACCTTAAGTAACTTTTCCAGTAATCTTTGCCCCAAACTTCGTGCCAGGTAGAATTTAATTTTTTGCCTTTCAAAAGACAAACTAGCTTAACAGCGAAAAGAGAAAAATAAGGAAATCCACAGCAATCAATAATGTCAAAATCTTCTTTGAAAAGCTTTAAGCAGTTGATCCCGAAAAATATTGCTTGCCAGATCGAACGTCTGCCGTCTTTTGTATATAAAGGCTTTGATGGACAAATACCATGAAGATATATTCCTTCTTTTCGGATTACATCCCGTCCTTTCCAAAGTTTCATTCCATACAAATGAACCTCGTGACCTTTAATAGCCAAACGTTTCGCTATTTCATAATATCTTTTTTCTCCGCCGCCTTTAATGTACGGATAAATAGCGTCATAAACCAAAGCAATTTTTTTGGTCATATATTTTTCCTACTTATAAACCCACCAATTATAAGCATCAAACTATGGCCAATATGTTGTTTTGTTAAAGAAAATTTCTTTTTAAACAAATGGGTAATATTACCCAAACCATCTTTTAGGGTGTTTAGCTTTTCCTTACCGGCTCTGGCGCGATATTCAATAGGAATTTCTGCACATTTATAACCTCTTATATACGCTTCAATTTTTAGTTCTTGCGAAAAAGGCATGCCGGAAGAATTTACTCTAAGTTTTTTCCATATTGACCGCTTAAAAATCCACATCCCGGATTGTGAATCTTTGTATGGCCAGCCAAACAAAAATTTAGTTAAAAATGATAGAATTAAGTTTCCCAACTGATGTGAAGAGCTCATTGCCTCTTTGTTTAGATTTGTTAGGCGGTCGGTATTGATAAAATCAAGATTCTCTCTTTCCATCCGTAGTAAGATTTCCGGTAGGATAGTAAAGGGGTAAGTCAGATCTGCATCACCAGTGGCAATTACGTCACCACGAGCGTTGGCAAACCCCGCTTTGTAGGCATTGCCATATCCGCGGATTGGCATTATGAATACGGTAGCGCCATGATCCTTGGCAATTTTCCCGGTATTATCCGTAGAATCGTTATCAATAACCAATATTTCCGTTTTGTACCCGATCTCTTTAAGTTCTTTAAGCGGTATCTCCCGAACAACCGGTCCAATACCTTTTTCTTCATTTAACGCCGGGATAACGACGGTTAGGGTTTTTAATTTGTTATTTTCGTCCATATTATTTCTCCAACCAGAAACTTATCGACTGGTTTTGGTCCACTAATAAAACCTCAATTTTCACTTTTCCGCTAGGGGTGGTTAACATATAACTTCTGTCAATAGTTATATATTCGTTATTTTTAACAAAGACTGAACCTCTGTCGATAAACTCTTTATCTCCTTTAACATCAATGTAAACCTCATACGGATAGTTCGTGTCAGTATTTTCAAGATTATGGATCGTAAATGAAAAGCGATAAACTTTATCCCTGATAATTTTATTTGGCAGATTAATATGATCTTCAAAATAAAGCTCGGTAAAAGTCTCCGGTTTTCTGGTAGTCGCGAGAGCAATTGTTTCTTTTATTAAAGGTGGAATATCGGGGAGTTGTACAGTTTCTATAATAAAATAGGCCGCTAGAATCAGCAACCCAAATTCTATTATCAGCAAGCAATTTATTATCTTGTTTTTATTCTTTTCAGCTTGTTCCATAAAAAGCCAATCGTTTCGTACAATTAGGCAGTTATTTATTCACGAGTTTCGCAGTTCCGTGTCATTCTGGAGCGAAATGAAATGAAGCGATAGAATCTTACAAAGATCCTATCGGTCGCTTCGCTCCCTCCAGGATGACAGAATAGCCTTGACCAGCTAAAGTGCGAAACTCGTGTTACTATTTCAATACGTTTTATTAGACTTTATAAATTTATCCAGATCTTCTTTTGTAATCCTATAGTTTCGGCCAAACCTTATGGCCAATAATTTTTTATTTCTGATGTATCTATAGATTGTCAGCAAATTAAGCTGCAGCTCTTGTGCCACTTCCGTTGGAGTAAAAAATCGTCTATTTATATTCATATTTATTACTATAGGGTGAAGTTTACTATATTTTTCAATATTCGTCAATTGTTCGTTATATTTAAGTAAACATACCGCTTCAATAAAAATAGTGAAACTGCGAGCCGGGGATGCAAGACGTGACAGGTTAAGCGATGCTGGGTCGGATTTTATCGGAGCTCGATTTAACAAACCATTCTAGCTGTTAACACCTACGCGGTGTAATTCTTGCTCAATGGGAATGGTGAAGGAAAAAGTGGAACCATAACCTTCTCCTTTTGATTCTGCCCAGATTTCTCCGCCCCAGGCAGTGACGATCTTTCTTGAGATGGCTAGGCCATAACCCATACCTTCTTTTTGTTTGACAACTTTTTCAACCCGGTAATTTCTCTCAAAAATATGCGGCAAATCTTCACTGCTAATACCGCTTCCTTGATCCTGCAAAGCAAACTCTAAAAAGCGTTGGCCATTTCTAGTAACCTGGTTTATTGTCATTTCTCCTCTGGCTCCCCCATATTTTTGCAGATTTTGGATAAGATTTTTCAAAATAATTGCCAATAAAGAGGGATCAACATAAACTCTATCAAGCCCACTATTGTTTACTACTTCTAGAACAAGACCGGTTTCTGGCTGGTTAAATGCGGCAATTCTTCTTTCTAATTCAATGACACTGTGAATATCAACTTCCTCGGGTTGAATTAAGTATTTACCAATAAATTCGCCATAAAGGTATTTAATAGTGCCAATAGCTCTGGGCAATCCGACAATTACTTCATTTAAAGAATGTTCTTGAATCCCTGGTTTGACCGGATGATTTCTAAAATGCTCCTCTATTCTAGTTTTATTTGCCGCTAGAATATCAATTATTCTGTGAAAAATTATATCAAACAATTCTTCCGGAGTAGTTTCTCTTCGCGCTTGATCTCTAGGGGCAATATCCCTATAAATTTCTCCTAAGCCGCCGATAATAAATCTTGCCCTATTCCCCACAATTTTATTTAAAAAATAGAGAATGTAATCAATAAAGTCATTTACTACGATCCCTTCTTCTTCGATCGGATAAAGAATACTGTTCGGAAGCTCTACTCCCTCATCTGCAAGTATTAATAAATATCCTTTTATAAAAGTTAGAGGTGTACGGAGTTCATGATTGATATTACCGACAAGTTCAAGTCTGTTTCTAAGCTGCGATTCATCTGGTAAATCAACGGCAATAATTTTTAAGGCATTTAAGAAAGCAGAATCGTTTAAAAATTCGCTTAACTGGATTTGTTCTCTACCTGCTTCAAATTCGGCGGGAATTTCGCTAAAGGTTTTTTGCAGTTCTTTAGTGACAGCAACTACTTGGGAAATTCTTGCCATTAGCATTTGTCTTTGAGTTGATACAGCAGATTCTTCTTCCACAGGATGAACTTTGAAGTGTTGGGTAAGAAGCATATGATTTTGCTCCAAACCACGAACAATTCTGTCGGTAACCATTTTAATCAGATCATTCGGAGTTATTTTTTTCCGAGTTTCCTCTTCAGGTTCTATTTCTTCAGGCTCTATTTCATGATAGATTGAGTCTACTTCTAAACCTAAAATAATTCTCCACCTTTCATTTCTTAAAACATCGGCAAAACCAGAGGCAACATCAGTGAAATAAGCCCGTTGTTCTCCTGCTTGAAAATAACATTCTGTTGGTAATCCTTTTTCTTCGGAATCTAACGCTAACAGATATTCCCTTGCAGCCTCCAAGCTGCCGCATATTTGTTGAGGAAAAGTAGACAAAACATGATGTCTTGCCCTAAAAAAAGATTCAGGCGGAAAGGCATGTATATTTAAGTCTAAAAATTCATTAAAACCTAAACCTTGTTTCAGGTCGAGCTCTTGAAGTTGGGCAACTAAAGCAGATGGATGTTCTCTTTCTATTCTTGCTGCTGCGATATTGACCTCCAATAACAAAATCCGTAAATAAAATACGGTTTTGGATATTTTACCATTTTTTAAGCCCTTTTTGCAAAATTAAAGGTTGTTTTGCCGGCTTCACTAATTAAACATTTTTAAGGAGAGAATAGGTAATTTTAAGCTTTTTTCAGCATTAAGAAGACATTCCTGCTAGGTATCCTGTAGAAAATGCCTTTTGGAGGTTAAATCCGCCTGTCGGTCCGTCCAAAGCAATTATTTCTCCGCAGAAAAACAATCCGGGAATAATTTTTGACTGCATATTCCGAGAATCTATTTGGTTAATGTCAACGCCGCCGCTGGTAATAATGGCTTTGGAAAGCGGAGCGACGGAATGAATGGGAAAAGAAAATCCTTTTAGGAATTTAAACAAGCGGTCTATTTCTTCACCTTTAAGCTGGCTGTTAAGAGTTTTTTTATTAATCCTAACTGTTTGGCAGGTAAAATAAATTAGTAAGCGAGGGAGCAAATTTTTTAGCAAGCTTTGGAATTCCTTTTTGGGTATTGCATGAATTTCCCTAAAAATTCTTAGCTTAAGCTGCTTTTCGGTTAAAGCAGGCTTTAGGTCTAAGACAGCAGTCACTTTTTCATGTTTGGCTAAAGATTCGTAAATTGTTTTACTGCTTTGAAGAACAATTGGGCCGGAAATTCCCTGATGGGTAAAAAGCATTTCGCCAAAAACAGAGCCAAGGATTTTGGTTTCGGTTTTGAAAGTGAGCTTGACGTTTTTTAAAGACAAGCCTGCCAGGTTTCTTAAACCTCTGTCTTTAACAATAAGACCGGCCAAGGCGGGTTTAGGAGGAATAATTTGGTGACCAAACTTTTTAGCCAATCGGTAGCCGTCGCCAGTGGAACCGGTTTTGGGATAAGATTTGCCGCCGGTAGCCAGAATAGCACTTTTGGCTTTAATGATTCCACTATTCTTTAAGATGATAGTGAAATTGTTTGGATTTTTTTTTATCTTAACCACATGGGAATTATAAATAATTTTCACCCTGTTTTTTTTAAGTTCGTTTAAAAGGCAGTCCAAAATTGTTTGGCTGCTGTCTGATTGAGGAAAAACTCGTTGGCCTCTTTCTATTTTTGTTTTGACTCCCCTATTTTCAAAGAAAGCTATCAGGTTTTGATTGGAAAAGTTGGTTAAAGCCCCGTATAAAAACTTGCCTTTTTTTCCAAAAGCATCAACGATTTGGGGAATTTCTTTGCTGGTAGAAAAATTGCAGCGGCCTTTTCCGGTAAGGAGAAGTTTTCTACCTAACTTAATGTTTCTTTCCAGAAGAACGACTTTTTTCCTTTTTTGGCTAGCGCTGATAGCGGCCATCATACCTGACGGCCCACCTCCGATTATCACCACGTCATAAATTTGCATAGTGATATTATATCGCGCTCAACGTAATATATCGCCTTAAACAAGATTATTTTAAAAAATATTTTCTTGACATTGTTTATAAAATGATGATTTAATGAAATTAATCTTTATTTTGTGAATTTTGTGAAAATGGAACTTAAGGAAAAATTGGTAAATATTAAAAGTAACATTAAAAGGTACTGGCAGAGTCTTCGCAAGAAAATCAAGCAAGCTCCTATCCTATCCGGTTTGCTGATTGGTTTATTGGTAATCACCGCTGTTTTGTCAACGGTAGTTGCATATGTAGACTACCAAGCAAAAAGAACAGGCAGGGAACCGGCAATCTTTGCCCAAATGGGAGTAGTCAGAAACTACGTCTACCAAGGTTTAACCAGAAGAATAGGATCAGTCAGGAATTTCGTCTACCCCACCTCAAGCCCCGTTCCAAGCACACCAACCGGTGTCATGAGATCTACGGCGGCCACTACCCGCTATGTAGCTACCTCTATTGGTCAAGACAGCGGAAGGAACTGCACCAGCTCAGGTTCTCCTTGTAAAACCATCCAATATGCAATAAACCAAGCTGTTTCTGGAGATGAGATCAGAGTTGCAAGCGGAACTTACACCTCTACCGCTAACCCGGTGGTCACAATTGATGATAAATCACTCGTTATTAAGGGCGGGTATGCAACGAATGATTGGAATACACAAAATCCTGAGCAAAACGAAACTAAAATTGATGGCCAGAATCAAAGGAAAAACGTCGTTATCAAGGATTCAGATAGTTCTTCTAATTTAAATGTTACTCTTGACGGTTTTACCATCACTAATGGCCGGGCGGAAAATGAAGCAAGCGGCATACAGGTCTATCCTACCTTTGCCTGTCAGACAGCTGTCTCCTCCAGAGAAATTATGTATGTTAATCTTTCTCATAATAGGATTGTTAATAATTACTCTCAATGGGGCCTTGGTGTCGGGGTTTACCTTTTGTGTTGCCACGCTAACTTAGACAAAAATATTATTACTGGTAATACGAATTTGGGCACTTATGGTAGCGGCGTTTACATCGGCCGCAGTGTTGTTAAAATGACCGGTAATTTCATCGGCTTAAACCGGCTGGGTAGCCCCTGGTCAACTAACCCTACTTATGGCCACGGTATTTTTGTGGACAATTCTCCTTCCAACTGGAGTCCTGTTAATTCGGTTACCTTAAGCTACAATACGATTGCCAGCAATAAAGAATATGAAGATGATCCGGCTGATCCCGCAGACAGCGATGTGCCTGGTGACGGTCTTTTTGCCCAAGGAGGCGGAGTAGTAAACATTACCCGTTCAATAATCTCCGGCCACAGGACCGGGGTTAAAAAAGCCCTAACTGACATAACTCAGATCACGGCTAATGGTAATCTTTGGTTTAATAATGCTAACAACTGGGAAAATATCGGTACGGTTAGTAGCTCTTACACCGGTGACCCAAAATTAGCCGGGGATTCATATCATTTATCAACTTGCACTTCGTCAGCTGCCTGTAATAAGTTTAGCTGCAGTTTTGTAACACCCTATCCTTTAGAAGCTTATGATGTTGACGATGAGTTAAGACCTGTTGGCAGTTTATGCGATTATGGTGCTGATGAGTGGCGGTCAACTGACAGTCCTAGCCCAAGCCCCAGTCCTTTGCCGCCTGGAATGAAATCTCCTGCTCCTTCCCCAAGTTGTACAGGAACAACTAATTTACCAAAAGGTTGTCCGTGTAGCAGTGACTCACAATGCTATAATTATCCTTCTACTTTGGGTTTAGTTTGTGGCCGTGATGATGACGGTGATGGTTATCTTAAACCAGAAACTAGCTCAGGTTTTTGTGTTGTGCCCAAAAGAGATAAAAATAATCATAATAATGCCTATCGTAATGATTGTGATGATACCGATAGGCGGGTAAATATGTCTGCCGGATTTTATCCTACAGCAAGAAGCAATGGTAGTTGGGATTATAATTGCGACAATGTTGTCACTAAACAGTACAACGCGTCGTGCACCACTAATCTTACTGCCAGTACCTGTACCACCTCGAGGCCTTCAAGTGGCAGATCAGGCTTTGTTGGCTCAGTACCGACAACCTGTGGTCAGTCTGTTCTTGCCATAAAGTGTCTTGCATATCGAACTAGCAACTGTACCCTCCAAAGCCCTGGTCCAGGAGTTTATGGAATAGGGGGAGGGCCAATGTGTGTTGCTGATAGCTATCTTTGTCCAAAAGGCGTTTATCCTTATTACTATAGCTACAAAATCGAAAATGTTTATGAGAAAATGGGTTGTCGATAAATAAAAACAGACTTCTTATAGACGATAGAAAAAGTTAAAAGGCAACACCCGGTGTTGATTATTGATTCTTTATCTTGCTTCCCTAACCCGAGCACAAATCTCAAAAACTTTGTTTTTTTTAGACACTAAAATCGTTTCTCCTGTAGGCTGCTTTATTTTTTTAATACCAGTAATAATATTTATGGCAATACTTCCAGAACCACAAGCTGTTTCTTCAACTAAAGAATTTGTATCTTTAACATAAACAATAGGCTTAATTTTGTTATTTTTATAAATCACTATGCCAAATGCCGGTAAATGATATTTTTTGGCTAATTTAGCAAGCTGTCCTTTGGAAAATCTTAACTCTTCCTTAATACATTTGTAGCCGATGCCTTCAAAAAGGGCTAAATTGCCTTCCTTCTTAAAAGATAAAGACAACTTAATGCAAGTTTTACCGTTGACATTTCTATATGTTACCGGTCCAGCAAAGCCGCTAGTGTATAAAATACCCTGTTTTCCAAGGGTAGAAGCCAAGGCTAAGGTGCCATTTATACTAAGTTCGTTTCCCATCATTACTAATTTAGGGAAAGCTTTTTTCTTTGTTATAAAACCTACTTGCTCTACTTTACCAAGATATTCCTTGGCGATTTCCAGCCTTTTGCCTACAGGACAATTCAATACTAATAAAGTAGAGTTGCCTTTGGCTATCAGGAATTTTTCTGTTTTCATTTCATCCATAGCTCAATTTTACCAAAACAACCGTTTATAAAAAAGAAATTTTTAAAGCTCATTAAATTAGGCTTTTTCAAAAAATTTCCAATAGACGTAAAGAAGAGAAGTAACAACAACTACGCCAGCTCCTGCGATCCTTAGCTTCAGAAGATTGGTCCAGATGCTTGAACCCAAAAAAATCAGAAAAAACCCTTCAATCATAAAAACGATTGCAATGAGCGTTTCTGCTTTTTTACTCTGGATATAATCATGCTTAAACCCTTGATTGGCAAAAAATAAAAAAGAAAAGCAAAAGATAAAAAAACAATTGGTGCAAACCAGAAAAAATTCGCTTAAAGATTTGTCTTTTGAGTACAAAGAAACCGTTAAAAATAAAGAAACGAGAAATAAAAAAAAGAAGACGCTAAAAAATATCCGGTAATTTTTGTTGGTTACGGGTATTTGTTTGATTACCTGAAACATATAGTTCTAATTGCCTCAAGTGAGCCGCAAATAATAATTTTCATAAGTTTAAATATTTTTCCATTCCCCGCCCCAAAGTTGTTGTGCCCACTGTTTTACCGTTGCTTTTGGTCCTCTAAACATTATTTGTCCTTTATCTCCACTAACATCAAAGGCAAGAAGTTCTTCGTCATTTATTTTAAGCAAACCAATCATATGCTGGCCTTCGCCATATCTAGTCCTGGCATTAGGTTCGATAACATGGGTTGCCTCCAAACCACCCTCTAATCTTAACCACTGTGCAACTTCCTGATTATTGCCACAGCCACTAAAAACACAGTTAGAGGTGCTATTTTGGCGTACTTCTACCAGCCTGTCAGCTTCATCCTGTATTACCGCTATTGCTTGTTTAAGACTAAGAGGTTGATTTTTATTTCTTCTTTCAAAAGGAAAATCTTCTACCATGGATTATTTTACTTTAATTTAAACAATAACTTCTTAATTAGTATAAATTATGGCATGATTTTAGAACTTTTTCTATAACTTTTATAATTTTAGAGTAAATTAACACAAGTCTTGTTATTGCATAAATAGTGTGTTAAGATTCAAGTTATGAAAAGATTTAACCAAGACGATAGATCAGGACCAAGAAGAGACTTTGACCGGAGAGATTCGGGAAGGCGAAGTTTTGATGGTTACCGCCGAGAAAGAGAAATGCATAAAGCCGTTTGCAGCAGTTGTGGAAAGGATTGTGAAGTTCCTTTTGAACCAACAAGCGGTAAGCCGGTTTATTGCAACGATTGCTTTAAAAAAAGCAGCGCTGGAGCTGGTGCAAGAAGGCCAAGTTTTGAAAGAAGATACGAGTCAAGGCCACAAGACAACAAACAGTTTGAAATAATTAACCAAAAATTGGACAAAATAATTAAGATACTTGAGACTTGTTGTCCCGTAAAGCAAGAAAAAGAGGCGCCAGCAAAACCAGGCGAAATAACAGTCTTTACCCAGAAGGAACCAAAAAAGGAAGCGAAAACTCCCAAAAAGAAAACTCCGGAAACAAAAAAATAGTTTGATTGGAATTTACCTTACCTGCGGTTCCTAGCCCAGCTTTTTCAAAATGTGTTTCCTGACATATTTGACATTACGGGAGTTAGTCCCAAGGTCAAGATAAATATTTATTCCTGATATTATGCCCAGCCTTATTCTTACGCAGTAAGTAACTCCATCCATTACGACAGCTCTGAAAGGCTTGATTTTTCCCTGGAAAGTATCAAAAACCAGTTTTTCAATTTGTTCGCAATTAAGAGTTGTATCCAGATCGATTTGAAAGTTCGGCAGCCAATAATTAACCCACCGATCTTTAGTATTTTCGACAGGGAGTAACTCCAATAAAGGATCTTCCCAATTATTTGTATTTCCCAAAAACAACCACAAGCCATAGTCATTTGATGGTTCTTGATAAAGATTTAAGTCTGTTTTCTTGGCTTCTTGGGTTAATAATTTTTTTTCTTTTAATTGCGAGGCTGTTTTATAACAAATACCGATATGATTTAGCCTAACCAAGACGTTACCGGCTGTTAATTGTTTTACTAAAAAATTTAATGCCGTGATTCTCGCAAAGCTGTTTCCTAAAGGGCTTCTTTGCTTGTCAAAAATAGAATTAATTCGTTTGATGGGAGTGCAAAAACCGCGATTATCACAGCTAAATAAGCTAACGTTTTTGCTGATATTTATCATTACCCTATCGTTTGCAAAGTAGTTAAGGTGGGAATTTAAGGACAAAACTTTAAAAATTTTTAGAAGCGTATGGCAAAATAAATTAACCATTAGCCTATTTTACTATATTTTATTCTCGAAGCGGAATATCTTTAGTGTAAGTTGTTGGTTGCGGGTTTTTGTTTTTGGGAGTAGAATTTTTGCTTGTATGAGTGATGATAAAAACATCATCAGGGTTAAAAATCTGACCAAAAAGTTTAAGGACTTTAAAGCGGTGGATAATATCTCCTTTGAGGTTAAAAAAGGAGAAGTTTTTGCTTTTTTAGGACCGAATGGGGCCGGTAAAACAACTACCATCAGAATGCTTACTACCCTGCTTAGGCCAACTAAGGGAAAAATCTTAATCAATGGTTTTGATCCGCTAACACAGCAGGCTCAAGTCAGGAATTCTTTTGGAATTGTTTTTCAGGATTCAAGCTTGGATGAAGAGTTAACTGCTTGGGAGAACATGGAAATCCACGGAATTCTATATAAGATTCCCGCTGAAACGAGAAGAAAAAGAATCAAAGGCCTTTTGGAAATTGTGGGCCTTTGGGACAGGAAGAATGATTTGGTAAAAACCTATTCCGGCGGGATGAGGAGGCGGTTGGAAATTGCCCGGGGCTTACTTCACCACCCGAAAATCTTTTTTCTGGACGAGCCAACCTTGGGTTTGGACCCGCAGACCAGAAATAAAATCTGGGAACATATCCATGAGCTAAACCAAAAATTTGAAACGACCATTTTTTTCACCACCCACTATCTGGAAGAAGCGGAAAAAATGGCTGACTATATTGCCATTATTGATAAAGGCAAAATTGCCGCTTCGGGAACAGCAAGCGAGCTTAAAAAACAAACCAAGACAAAGTCTTTGGAGGCTGCTTATCTGGCAATCAGCGGCAAAGACATTAGGGAAGAGAATGCCAGCACTTTGGAAAAAATGAGGATGAGAATGAAGAGAATTAGGAGGATGTAAAACGTGTTGAATACAATTTACATTATGTGGTTGCGGCAGATAAAAAGATACTGGCGGTCAAAATCACGGATTATTGGTTCAATCGGCCAACCGCTTTTGTTTTTGGTAGCCATGGGATTTGGTTTGGGTCCGGTTTTTGAAAAGGCAGGCAGGGGCAATTATCTTGATTTTCTAGCACCCGGAATAATGGCACAAGCGATTTTGTTTATGGCGATTTTTAACGGCGTCGAACTTATCTGGGACAGGCAGTTTGGCTTTTTGAAAGAAACCTTGGTAGCACCGGTATCAAGACTGGAGATTGTTTTGGGCCGGGTTTTGGGAGGAGCAACCATCGCCACTTTTCAGGGATTGATAGTTTTTGTTTTAACCCTGTTTTTGGGTTTTCGGCCTCAAAATATCCTTTTTTTGCCTTTAGGGTTGGTTTTAATGTTTTTAATTGCCCTTTTTTATACCACTTTGGGGACAGGGATTGCCTCTTTAATGGAAGACTTTCATGGTTTTCAGCTAATTATGAATTTTTTGGTGATGCCGACTTTTTTCTTGTCCGGGGCGTTGTTTCCGCTGGAAAGCGCTGCTACGGCTTTAAAATCAATTTCCAAGATTAACCCTTTGACTTACGGAGTTGAGGGTTTACGGAATGTTTTTTCAGGAACAGTAGGAATGGCGGTAACTCAAGATATTGTGGTTTTGGCTTTGCTCTCTTTTATAACGCTTTCGTTGAGCAGTTACCTTTTCTCCAAAATTGAAGCTTAAAGCCCTAGTTTGCTTAAGATTGCGGTTACCACCGGGTGTGGTGATGAAGTTTTATAGCTTACCACAGGGGATTGGGTACATCTGGTTCGATCTCTATATGCGTTATGTCGCCATGGGACAAGCCTATTAATGTGAGGAAGTCACATGTACGGGAAGAAGGGTTACCTTTGAATGACATCAAAGGTAGTTCTCGGACTATAATTCTATTTTCATCATGATCGTACCAAATTTGTCTAAATTGTGTGGCTGCTTCTAGAAAAGTTCTATATGCCTCTTCTTCAAGGTTTCTCGGGGTTAATAAACGATTGATAGCTTTAAGATCGTCAGGACGACTATCAGGACGTAAGTTATCTATGATAATAAATGTAAGCGAAGGCCTGCCGTCTTTATTACATGATGTTGGATTAGGATGCTCTAATCCATCCGGTCTTAAAAGTGCTCGGATTGTAAAAAAGTCTTCTCCAAGAGCTTGTAGCCACATTCTTTCTAGACGAGATTGCATTGAAAGAGAATCAAACCAAAGCTCCCTTTCGCCGTAAATATGGCGGGACGTTAACTTTCTATCTAAATATTTGATATCAGGCCCATCTTGTAGAGATAAAAATTTACAGCCTGGTAATTTACCCAAAGCAACAGAAAGCAATCTTCTTAGATGCATTTCCATTGACTCAGAAGCCTCTTTAAGTTCCCCAGAGGCAATAGGTGGGGTTAAAATTCTCGTTAAATAACGATCACCTACTTTTCCTCGATCAGGATGGCGGTAAACTGTAAATTCTTCTTTCTTAGAAGCAACTGATGGCAATCCTCCTAGACGGGTTTGCATTAAGGCAATAGCCTTTTTTAACCCCCCAGGGTAAATAGGCGTATCAAAAATTCTGTTTAAGTAATTAATACCCGCCGGTGTTTGGTCGGGTTGTCTATAAACAACAAATTTTGCGTCCTCAGGTGTTTCTTTACCCATTTGGCGGATTATACCAAAAAACATAATTTTTAAGAAATTTTCACGGCAATAGTTTAAAATAGTTTATATGGCAGAACGAGCTGATTTTCCTCACCCGCCAAGTTTATCAAAAGGAGCGACATATGAATTTGGCGGGACTAACATTCGGGTAAAGGTCCGGGAGTTTTTACCAGGTAAAGAAGCTTATAATCCTCAAGAAGCTTTGGTGCTTTTTCATGGCTGGGGGTTTACTGAAAAAGCCAGATCATATGACGAATTAGCCAATGGTTTGGCTAAATGCTTTAAAAGAAGAGTACTGCTGGTTGATACCCGGGCAGAAAAGTTAGTTGAGGATTCTTTATATCATGAAGCCAAGGCAGTGCATCAGTTTTTGAAAGAAATGGGAATATCGGATGTAGTTGCAGCAGGATATTCACGGGGCGGAGCGGAAGCGGTTAATTTTGCGGCGATTCCTCAAATTGAAAAAGCTAAAGAAGCACCTTCTGATGAAGAATTTTGTGGCATTGGAGCTTTGTTGCTTGTTGCGCCTGTAGGACTTAGAGCGCAAACGCCTAATGAGCTGATAGAAACTTTTATGGAAGATTTGAAAGGAACGCGGAAGAAGATAATGGAAGAAAAAATTGTTGGCCAGCATGGAGCGGGTAAAGAAAGTAAATATGGTGAATATGAAGAACGAGGAAGAGTTGGGAAAATAATGAAAATAGTTAAAGCCGGCGGCGATATTATTGGCGGACTTGGAGGTGAAGTGGTTCGCAGTAATGTCCGTTACCGGCAACGTTTCGATCACCAAGTAGAAGAAATGGCTCAATTAAACCCAAGATTAGCCCGGGTAAATGTTCCGGTTGTTTTAATCCAGGGAAAATACGACTTGCCTGCCGGACCTGAAACTGCTTTGGCAAAAGGCCAGATGGCTGAACAAGATCCAAGTGGAATCGTGAAAAAAACACTCAGTTCTTTATTCCCTGGTAGTCCTTATGTAACTAGGGTTTTAGCTGAACGTTCTGGAAATCATGCTTTTGCTCTGGTTCGGTCCGAGCAACTCGCCAGGGTGATGCATTATTTATTTCAAAGACAAAACCAGGCAAATAATCATAAATAATCCCGGTGTTGCATTAAGAGGTAACACTCGGTGTTGATTATTTTTAAAGGAATAAAACTGCCTAAATGAGGAAACTTATGATGAATATGAAGAAAAGATACAAATAAAAAAAGTAAATATACTGGGTATCCTTTATCTTTTAAACTCAAAACAGAATCAAATTTAAGCAGATTAATTACTTCAATCTACCAAAGCAAAAAGAAATTATATCACGATGGGTCTAATAAAGCAAGTATGCTGAGGCTTATTTAAGTGATTTTAAGATTGCTTCACGAATGTTTTTTCCGCTAAACCAACCTTTAAGATATACCAGGGTGTGTTTGTTTTTATTCCAGCCATGAAGATAATATTTATTAATCCGTCCGCCTTTTTCCAGGAATTTACCGATAAGATCGTCTACTGAAATTTTTGTGTTTATTTTTTAATTGTAGCATATCTTTAATTGTTT
>Ga0307379_10001835_pt1 | contig 32399 bp, 27 predicted proteins | sample UN2MG_FD_202237 | JGI IMG/M metagenome (GOLD analysis project Ga0307379, IMG submission 202237) | Soil microbial communities from Risofladan, Vaasa, Finland - UN-2 | ecosystem: Environmental > Terrestrial > Soil > Coastal area > Acid sulfate soil | place: Finland: Risofladan, Vaasa | collected...
AAATTGAAATACATACAAGGATAATCTCGGAAGTGGGTGACATCTCTCCATAAAAGTTTATTGTGTCACTGAATAACGCATCTCCTGTTAACAGTTCAATCATGATGAGGGTCCTATTTGGTGATTTTCTGTTTGTTCACAATATCAATATGTTTCTATGGCCCGACCCCCAGGGACACGACCCCCAGGTATGCTTCTCTGACTTTTTTAAATATGCTTGTCCAGGTATAAGAGTTAAGTTTATCCTGAATTGGTGATAAATCAATTTGCGCACATTTGGATGCAGCATTAATCTGTTGCTGAATCGCTTTTTTCAGATTTTGTTCAAATGAATATTCATCTTTCCTGTATGGCTGATCGGTAAAACGTAAACGTGGTGTTTTGACCAAGGTAATAAAATCTGTATCAGAATTGCCAAGCATTTCCTTAATTCCCGGAAGATCAGTGGCAACAATTCGGCAGCCGCTGGCCAGACCTTCTAAGACAACAAGGGGTAAACCTTCATAAAAAGAAGGCAGTACCAAAATATGAGAGTGTCTCATTATCTTAGCCAAACTTTCTTGGGGAAGTGCACCGTAGATACGAACCTTTTCCCCCAATTCCTTTCCCAGCACGAGGCAACACTCTTTTTCTTCTCCGCTGCCACTTCCTAAAAGATGTAATTGCCATGCAGGAGAATTGATTGATTGTAAAGCACGCAAAAACCAGGGGACGCCTTTGGCGTTACTCAGCTTTCCTGCATACACTAATTGCACCGGATAAGGATTTGGTTTTGTGTCTAAATAAAACAGATTGTTATTATAACCGGCACCGGCAACAATAATTTTTCCAGGAGTCAGATTGTAAAAGCGGATAATTTCATTTTTTTGTGCCTCACTTAAAGCAATTACAACGTCAATTTTCCGGCATCCTATTAAAACTCTTTCTTGAAGGTGAGGACAATTCTGAAACTGCCGCAAATCCGAGCCATGACAGGTAGTTACCATCGGAATATTCGGGAAAAGCCGGCGAGCCATAGAACTGACAATCCATAGATGGTGGCTGTGAATGATATCTGGTTTAAACTTGTGAACAGCATTTTGAAGTATTTCGGAAAAAGCCTTTTCATATTCGCAGAGATCTTCTTTGGAAAGGTCACAAAATCTGGTACTTTCATAAGGCATTACATTACTCATGCCGGGGATATGATAGGAAACATCAGCATTATGAAAATTCACAAACATGGATTTGTCTTGCTCAATGTAGTCTGCGTTATTACAACAATCCGAACGAACACCTGCAACCAGATAATTGTCATAGCCACAAGCGGTTGCTTCCCGAATCATGGCTTGCACATATATCCCGCTACCAGTTGAATCCGGTCTCTGACTGAGCAAGTGAAGAATTTTCAGTTTAGCCATAAGCCATTCCGATGTTGATAGCGATATACACAGCTACCAGTTATATAGTTTCTGACTATTCCCTTTTCGGTACAATTTTCTAAAATAATTGCAATATTATCAGTTGGTAGCCTTGAAGTCAAATTTTTAAGAGTTAGGCAATTTTGATGGCGTCGTAAAAAGTCCCTTTAACCTGTCATTTCGAGTGAAACGAGAAATCTTTATTCTGCAACCTATTGAAAAGATAAGATTTCTCCCTGTGGTCGAAATGACACATTCGATAAATCCGACTTTTTACAAGTTCATCAATTTTGATGAACTTGTAAAAACTACCAGTTTTGAAGATCAAGATAAAAAAGGAGTGGTATTGAAATAAGGGGGATTGGTGAGTCTTTTTTTGGTACGCCCGGCAGGATTCGAACCTGCGACCTACGGATTCGAAGTCCGGTGCTCTATCCAGCTGAGCTACGGGCGCGAAATGGGGTGAGTGAAGGGGCTTGAACCCTCGACCCCCAGGGCCACAACCTGGTGCTCTGCCAACTGAGCTACACCCACCATATAAAAAAAACTATCATATCATATTATCTATTTCAAGTGGTTTTATTGTGATCGAATATATTCTTTACGTTAACCTTTTTTTCTGCCATAATTTTTCTGATTGGCACCAAACAACAAGAAAGGGATAAAATCAATGAAAAAAGACAAAATTCTTTTAGATCATGGAAGCGGAGGGAAAATATCGCACAGCCTGACCGCAGAAATTATGCTTCCCATATTTGATAATCCAATACTTTCCAGGCTTGATGACGGCGCAATATTTGATCTTGAAGGAAAGCGGCTTGCATTTTCAACAGACACATACGTTGTCGATCCAATTTTTTTTCCTGGCGGCAACATCGGCGATCTGGCAATAAACGGAACAGTAAACGACATTTCCATGTGTGGCGCAACCCCTGTTTATCTTAGCGTCGGGCTGATAATTGAAGAGGGCTTTTCCATCGCAGATCTTAAGATAATACTTAAAAAAATGGCTTTTGCTGCGGCAAAGGCCAACGTAAAGGTTGTAACCGGAGATACCAAGGTTGTCCCAAAAGGAGCTGCCGACAAGATTTTTATAAACACTTCAGGGATCGGAACTATAAGCGAAAATGTTAACATCGGTTGTAACAGGGCATGTTCAGGTGATAAGATTATTTTGAGTGGAAGTATAGCGGAACATGGCATTACGGTTTTAACCCAGAGAGAGGGGATGAACTTTGCCTCCTCTCTTATAAGCGATACCGCTCCATTAAATAATATGGTTAGGTTGATGTTGTCTGCAAGCAACAATGTTCATGTGTTGCGTGATCCTACACGCGGAGGCGTCGGAACCGCCCTCAATGAAATTGCCTTGAGTTCAAAGGCGGGTATAAGGATATACGAAGATAAGATACCGGTTAAGAATGAGACCGCTGGAATTTGTGAGCTTCTGGGTTTTGATCCTCTTTATATAGCCAATGAAGGAAAGCTCCTTGCTTTTGTGAGTCCGGATGATGCGGAAATAGTACTGTCAGCTATGAAGGAGGATGAATTTGGCAAGGATTCATGTATTATCGGCGAAGTGGTTTCCGATTCGCCGGGCAAAGTATTTATGCAAACCCGCATTGGCGGCAGCAGAATTGTTGATATGTTAACGGGCGAACAGTTACCTCGAATTTGTTAAAAGAAATTTTTCTAATATTATGAAAACAACCTTACAATTAATTTTTCTGATTATCTGGTTCTTGTGGCCTGCCGGCCACGGAATGGCGCAAGAAACGCTTATTTCAGGCAAAACAATGGGCACAACCTATCATGTAAAGGTTGTACATGGACATTCTGCAAAAGCTGAAGGGCTTAAAAGAAAAATTGACATTCGGCTTGAAGAGATAAATCAGAGCATGTCCACATTTATAAAGGACAGCGAAATAAGCAGGTTTAACAGATTAAGTCGTGTGGATGAAAAATTTTATGCTTCGGATGATTTCTTAAGTGTCATGATCGTTGCTAAAAATCTCTATAAACTGTCAAACGGCGCATGGGACGGCACTATAATGCCCATTGTTAATTTGTGGGGCTTTGGCAGTAAGGAAAAAAAAGGAAATATTCCAACAAAGAAAGAGATAGACAGTCTTTTGCCAGAGATTTGTTTTGAGCATATTAAGATTCTTGAAAACAGATATCTTGTTAAAAGAAAGGTTCCAATATCTATTGATCTTGCATCTATAGCAAAAGGGTACGCTGTTGATCAAATTGCAAAACTAATTAAAACAAGCGGGATACAAAACTTTATCGTGGAGATCGGTGGAGAGGTATATGCTTCAGGCTTCAGGGAAGATAGCAAGCTTTGGAGGCTAGGAATCAACAGGCCTGATAAAGATGCCCCTTTTGATCAGGCGCATAAGATTGTGACTTTACACAACAGAGCTCTTGCAACGAGCGGTGATTACAGAAATTTTTTTGAAACATACGGCAAAAGCTATTCACATATATTTAATCCAAAAACAGGCTATCCTGTTTCCAGAAGTGTTGCAGGCGCTTCAGTTCTTGCTGACAAATGCGCATTTGCAGATGGTCTTGCAACCGCGCTTATGGTTATGGGTGTTGAAAAAGGGCTCAAGCTCGTAAATACTATAGATGGAGTTGAATGCCTGATAATTGTACGTGAGAAAGACGGAACATTGACCGATCATTGTTCACAGGGATTCAATCAGTCGGTTATTGTATTGACAACAAAATAATACTGCTATAAATTTTTTTGCTTTAAGAACAGATAAAAAAGAGATATCTCAGAGATGCAAAACTTGAGTAGCTAACTAATGTCTGAATGAAAACCCCACTTTTTGTCATTTCGACCAAAGGGAGAAATCTTAAATTTCAATATTAATAATACGATAAGATTTCTCGCTCCGCTCGAAATGATAGCTTTGGATAGTTTTCATTCAGGCACTAACTAAAAAAGAAAGGATACAGAAAGTGAACATTGTTGTGTTGTTAAAGCAGGTACCGTCGACAGAATCGTTTATAGAAATCGCCGATGACGGTGTATCAATCAAGACAAACGATATTAAGATGGTCATCAATCCCTATGACGAATTTGCGGTAGAGGAGGCTCTCCGGCTAAAGGAAGCTCACGGAGGCTCTGTTACAATCCTTTCCGCGGGTCGTGAAAAAACAATAGAGTCAATAAGAACTGCCCTGGCAATGGGGGCGGACAGTGGTGTGCTGATACAGGACCCTGCGACAGAAGGATGTGATAGTCTTGGTATAGCACGTATTTTGGCTGCAGCACTAAAGGACATTCCATTTGACCTGATCATAGCCGGCCAGAGAGCTGTTGATGGTGATGGTTTTCAGGTAGGTGCAGCAGTAGCCGAATATTTAAGCATTCCACATGTTTCGATGGTAATAAAGGAGGAAATCATAGACGGGAAAATCAGGTGTCACCGTACAGTCGAAGGCGGAACGGTAATATTTGAAGCGCCGTTGCCTGCCCTTTTTACCACACAGCGCGGGCTGAACGAGCCTCGCTATGCTTCTCTTCCGGGCATTATGAAAGCAAAAAAGAAGCCTCTTGACACCAAAACCCTTGCAGATATCGGATTAGATGCTGAAAAGGCGGGAAAGCCGATGACAAGGATAAAGGCAATGAAATATCCTCCGAAAAGGGAAGGAGGCACGATTATTAATGGAGACTCCGCTCAGGCAAAGGCTGCGGCTCTGGTCAGAGTTTTGCATGAAAAGGCAAAGGTTATTTAATGCGTAGCCGTTCACGGCTTGAAACTTGAAATTGGAAATTAGAAATTTGGAAGAACGGTACAAAAGCATGAAGGCCAAATTTCCAATTTTTATATAAGGAGAGAATTATGTCACAGCAATGTGTACTCGCAATAGCAGAACAGTCAGACGCTGCTTTTCGAAAAATTACTTACGAAGTTTTAAGTGAAGGCAGGCGTATTGCAAACAGTCTTGGCTGCTCCCTTACAGCCGTTGTTTTGGGGGCTGGTGAAGATATCTCAAAAGAGCTTGGGGAATATGGGGCTGACAGAATACTGGTAGCCGACAACCAGGCTCTTCGTGAATATGTAAATGATGCCTATACCAATGTAATTACGGATATTATTGACAAAGAAAACCCTTGCAGTGTGATTTTAGGCGCATCAACGCAGGGAAAGGAACTGTCGGCGCGCATTGCAGCACGAATAAATGCACCTCTGGCCATGGATTGTGTGGCTGTTCACGTTGAGAACGGCAATCTTATAGTAACCCGTTCAATGTACGGCGGTAAAATCTTAGCTGATGTGGCTCTTGATGGAAATCCGCAGATAGCGGTGATTCGGCCGAATTCCATGAGTATTGTAAAGACAGCAGGGGCCGGATCAGTTGAAAAAATTGATGTGGAGGTTGGAAAGACCTATTTAACCTTTGTCGAAAAGAATCTGGAAACCGGCAAGGTTGAACTTACAGAAGCTGATGTGATTATTTCAGGCGGCAGGGGCATGGGCGGCAGTGATTTTTCTGTTATTGAAGAGCTTGCCGACCTGCTTGGAGGCGCTGTGGGCGCATCAAGATCAGCGGTCGATGAGGGGTGGCGCCCTGTTTCAGATCAGGTTGGACAGACCGGAAAGGTTGTTTCTCCAAACCTGTATTTAGCCTGCGGAATATCCGGAGCCATCCAGCACTTTGCAGGAATGTCGTCATCCAGGGTTATTGCGGCGATAAACAAGGACCCTGATGCGCCGATATTTTCTAAGGCCGATTATGGAATCGTAGGCGATCTTTTTGAGATCGTGCCTTTAATGATAGATGAGGTAAAGAAATTAAAGTGAGCTAAAGTGTTTAAAGTATAACCTTGGTTAAGCGGTTCAACGTTCACGGTTCCCGGTTAAAGAGCCCTAACTCACTGTTAAGAAAAGAATAACGCGGCAATAGGGACGCATATTATGTTTCATCCAATTGGTGAAAGAGACTAATCTGAGCATTGTGTTATAAAATTAAGGATATCGGTGCTATAACCTTTGAACCTTGAACCCTGAACATGGAACCGATCACTTTAGGTATAATGAAAATGCATTTAGTGAGTTTAGGCTGTGTAAGAAATCTTATTGACAGCGAAGTAATGTTGGGCCTGCTTGCAAAGGCCGGCTGGTCAACAACGCAGGATCCTGAAAAAGCCGATATAATAATTGTCAATACCTGCAGTTTTATCGAACCTGCGATTAATGAATCGATTGACACCATACTTGAACTGGCAAAACTTAAACAAATTAGTAACTGCAAGAAACTGATTGTTACCGGATGCCTTCCGGAACGTTTCAGAGAGGAGATAGTATCTGCTCTTCCGGAAGTTGATTTTTTCCTTGGCACAGGGGCTTTTTATGAGATTGTACGCGCGGCTGCGGGCGGCCTAACGGATATTTCAAAATGTCTTTTACCGGATCCGAACCTGGCACCTCTTCAACCGCAGAATGTGCCGAGGGTACATAGCTCTTCATACATAGCCTATCTAAAAGTTGCGGAAGGATGCGATAAGGGCTGCACATATTGTATTATTCCCAAGCTTCGCGGGAAATACAGAAGCCGTCCTTTTGAAGATATCGTTGCCGAAGCCCGTTCTTTGATTCTGTCGGGTGTAAAGGAGTTGATACTGGTTGCTCAGGATTCAACATGTTATGGCAAGGATTTGAGCCCATCCATTGATCTTTGCATGCTGATTGAGAATATTGCAAACATATCGCAGAATGTATGGATCAGAATCCTGTACGGGCATCCGGAAAGTATAACCGAGTCTTTTATAAAAACGGTTGCCATACACGGCAATATATGTTCATATTTTGATATTCCGATTCAGCATGCAAGCCGATCTGTTCTAAAAAGGATGGGTCGTAAATATTCGCGTGACGACCTGTGCAGACTTATAGCGAAAATAAGATCACTTGACCCTGATGCAGCAATCAGGACTACCGTTATTGTGGGTTTTCCAGGGGAAACAGACAAGGAATTTCAGCAGCTTCTAAAATTCATACAGGAAATACGGTTTGATCACCTTGGCGCCTTCATTTATTCGGATTCTAAAGACCTCCCAAGCCACAGGCTTTCCGGGCATGTTTCCGAAAAGGCTGCAAGGGAGCGCTATGATTTGCTTATGTCAAACCAGGCAAAAATATCTTTGGAAAATAATCGTAAGCGTATCGGCGAGGTTGTAAAGATTTTAGTGGAAGAAAAGGGGAAGAATAACATTTTTTCGGGTCGCAGCGCTTTTCAGGCTCCTGAGGTAGACGGCGTTACATATATAAATTCCGACCGGTTACAGGCGGGTTGTTTTGCCTGCGTAAAGATCACGGATGCTCTTGAATATGACCTTATAGGAGAAGCTGTATGAGCGACCTCAAAAATAAGATATTAGCTTCAGCAAAATACGACCTTGAAGATATTGAGATCGCTCTTAAACAAAATTTAAAACCGTATCTTGATCTGGTTTCTCAGGTAGCGAGCCATATACTGTTTGCAGGCGGCAAGAGACTAAGGCCTTTGCTTATGGTGCTTTCCGCCAGAATATGCGGTTATAAGAGCAACTTCGACAAGACCTTTTCCATTATGTTTGAATATCTTCATGCTGCCACACTTTTGCATGATGATCTTGTTGACGAGGCAACATTACGCAGAGGCAAACCTGTAGCCCATTTAATATGGGGCAATTCAATGGCGGTTCTTGTGGGCGATTTCCTTCTTGCGCGGGCTCTTTCAATTGCGGCTGATACAGGGCGCCTTAATGTCATCAAAATTATTGCGGAAATTACAGAAAATATGTCTCAAGGGGAGATCCACCAGCTTATGAGAAAGGGGCAGCCGGATCTATCTGAAGAGGAGTATATGAAAATTATCCAAAACAAGACAGCTATCCTTTTTAAGGGCGCATGTCAGGTAAGCGCCGTTATCGCAGATGCTCCGGAAGAAGAAGAAAAGGCCATATCAAACTATGGTTTCAACCTTGGGATTGCTTTTCAGATGATTGATGATCTTCTCGATTATACATCAGATGCCGGTATTCTTGGAAAGAAGGCGGGCGCAGACCTGAAAGAGGGAAAATTAACCCTGCCGCTCATATATGCATTAAAACGGGCTGATTCAAAGGCTGATTCAAAGGATCGGGCCATGATGGAGAGAATAATAAAAAATAAGGATTTTTCCGCCGACGAATTTAAAATTTTATTAGAATTGTTACATAAATACAAGGGACTTAAATATACCGAAGAATTGGCGGCAAAACATATTGCCAAAGCAAAGAAGGCTATTGTCGGAGTTTTTAAGCCTTCAGAAACAAGGCAGCTACTTATAAATATTGCCGATTACGCACTGACCCGGAAGTATTAAAAATGAGATTGTTAAAACATATATCTCTGCTTATTCTTTTTCTATTGCTGGTGTTTTCAGGGAGTGTTCAGGCTGAAGAACAGTTACATGCAACGCACAGCGTGGTTTTGGTTATAGGAACAGGTAGAATATACGCTGATGACGTTGCTGCCGCAAAAAACCTGGCAATTTCCAACAGCCTGGTTTCGGCAATAGAAAATGTTGTAAAAGATTTTCTGCCGTTTGAGTCTCTGGTTCAGAATTTTCAGCTTATAAATAAAATTTTATATAGTAATACCGAAGAATTTATTCAAGGATACAAGGTGCTGACAGAGGCATCGACCGGAAATGTTTACAGGGTAATGGTTCAGGCAACTGTTTCGATTGATAAGGTTCAGCAACAACTCTCAATTGCAGGAATTATGATAGGCAAAAAACCTATGCCGCGGGTTCTCTTTTTCATTGCAGAGCAAAGCACCGAAGATAGTTTGCTCCAATACTGGTGGGGAGAAGGTATGTCTGCAGTTAAAAGCGCTGCGGAAAACAGCATGGCCGGCGTAATGATGGAAAAAGGTTTTTTGATAATTGATTATGAAAATCTGGCGCAAAATTTAAAAAATGAAACTTTAGATTTAAAGTCTGAATTAGATCGTCAAAAAGCTAATGAGAGTTTAAGTATAGAGTCTGAATTAAATCATCAGAAAGCTGATGAGACTTTAAACTTAAAGTCTGATTTAGATCATCAGGAAGCTGTTAAACTCGGAGTCCGAGTTAATGCGGATGTGGTAATAGTCGGCAAAGCTATTGCAAGTAAAGCGCCTAATATTATGGGCAAAAATATAAAGTCATTTAAGGGGACTGTAACTGTACGGGCATTCAGGACAGATACCGGTGAAGAAATTGCCTCTGCCTCGCAAACAGCTGTCTCTGCCAATATGGATGAGATTGCAGGCGGCAGGGCTGCGCTTTCAGATGCAGGAGCTCTTGCCGGCAAAGACCTTTCTTTGCAAATACTTGAGGAGTGGCAAAAAGAAATAAAGAAGCCTGTTAATATTGAACTTGTTGTTGAGGGAACCGCTAATTTTGCAAATTTTGTACGGTTTCGCAAAACCTTAAATGATATACCTGGTGTAAATCGCGTTCAGCTTAAAGAGATGAGGGCTGATGAATCTGTAATTTTTGTTGATTTTCAAGGAAATGCCAAGGAGCTTGCAGATGCTTTAATGATTAAGGCATTTGATTCGTTCGGCATTAATATATACGAAGTGTCACAAAAGAGTTTAAGGATTGAACTTATATCATCAGAATAAGATAGTTTGGTAGAATAGGATAATTTGGTAGAATAGGATAATTTGGCTAAGTTGAAACAAATAAATTCCGCAATTAACATCCCCAATATTTTAACCGTCATCAGGATATTGCTTGTACCCCTTTTTATTATTTTCCTGCTGAGAGATATGTTTCACTTTGCACTTTTAGTATTTGCTGTTGCGGCGATAAGCGACGGCCTTGACGGACTTTGTGCAAGGTATTTAGATCAGAGGACGGTATTGGGGGCTTATCTTGATCCGCTGGCAGACAAGCTGCTTTTAGCCAGCTCTTTCATTATGCTGGCTATTATTAAAATCGTTCCCGCATGGCTTGCCGTTATTGTAATAAGCCGTGACGTTTTGATAATGTTGGCCATTGCCATTTTTGCCATGACAGATACAAGTATTGAAATCAGACCAAGGATAACCAGTAAATGCACAACTGTTTTCCAGCTATTTACCATTTTTTTTGTGCTGCTTAACCCAAAAATTCCCGGAGCTGATATGATTAAATGGATTTTATACTGGCTTACCGCGGGGATAACCATATTATCCGGTCTTCATTATACTTACATAGGTATGAACTTTATTCAGAATGGTTCTGGAAATAACCAGAGAAATACATAGAAATTTGTTAATTTTAAACGTTGAGTTGTGAATTAAAATCGGACTTTTTTTCAAAGGTCTCACCTTGACAGGATAATTGATAGGTGATAATCGGCTACTTTCAAAGGTTTCTTAAAACAGGCACGTAGCTCAGGGGGAGAGCGCTACCCTGACACGGTAGAAGTCGTTGGTTCAAATCCAACCGTGCCTACCATAATAATTCCAGTCAGGGGCGAAAAGATTTTTCGCCCCTCATGAAAAATACGGCTTAAGCATCTTGTTTATATCTTCTGGAAAAGCCATGCAAAGGGTTTCGTTAAAAAGATTTCTTATGGCGCCGACATCAGAAGTGCCAAGCGCCTGATTAAAAAAAGTCCTGGGAGAAAACAGCAGATGAAATCGCGAAAAATCATCGCTTTGTCTGCCTGTAAAAAAGTTCATATTGAAGCTGTAAATACCCATCTTGTCATAAGCTGCCATTACTCTGACAAGGCCATTGGATAAGTCTGAAAGATCATCATCTGTGAGTTCGAGTGTAGATGTAACGCCATCTACCACTGCCAGAACATCTCCGGCAACTCCCATGGGCGCATATGCGGTGAACCAGGAACTGCGGCCAACCCTGCCTAAAAATCTCTTTTCGTCCGCCTCTTCTGCTTTTACAAGGTCATCCCAGTAGTTTGTCTGGTTTTTTTCCATATATTTTTTTGCGGCTTCAAGCTCCTGCTTCATAAGGTTTGGTGCAAAAGATGTGGAAAAAACCTGAAGATGGGCATGAATCAAGGAGCTTCCTGCAGGAGGCATATAATTCCAGTTAATAAGGTGATAAACTGCTTCAGGATGCCCGATTTCGTGGATTCTACTAAAAAAATCCATAGCAAGGCGAAATCCACTTGTTATCCGTTCAGGTGTGATTTCTGTCATGGGAATATAGTGGCGGCTGCCCAGTGTTGCTACTGCCCCGAGGCTGTCATAAGGCGCGAGATTAGGGAAAAGAACCATATCGTCTGAAACCATTCGGCCCTCCGGAACTATTTCTTTTGGAAAGCACGGGGTTACTTTCATTACTTTATCCGGACAAAAAGGACAGTTCTTTTCGGTTCCGCCAACAAGTTTGTCAAAATCCGGTTTTTCCCATTTAAGTTTCATAAAATGACAGATTCGCGCACTTCTGCCTGTAAGCGGATCTTTTCGTATTTCACTTGGGATTGATTCACGGGCCATATCCTTTGCAGGGTTCAATATAACAGTTTCTCTTTTTTCAGCTTCAAACTTCATTAATCCTCCTAAGTACTATAATTTTCTTAAATTATCTTTTTAAATATCCCTACAGCGTCACTTACCATTTTAGGTGTCATTTCGAGGAGCAAAGCAACGAGAAATCTTATTATAAAACAAATAGTTAAAGATTTCTCCCTTCGGTCGAAACGACAGGTGTAATTATAGGGATATGAGCCTATTGCAGAAACTAAAAATCTAAGTTTACTGTATATCGAGCAAGGCTTTAATATTTCTATTATGCGCATATCAGGAATAATCGTCAAATTATTTTTAAATCGAGTTTTTTCATGATATAAGGAAAAAATCATGAAAAAACTTTGCAAAAATCTTATATTATCGCTTTTTTTAGCTGTATGCATTATATCCATACTGACATACAAAAGCGCTTATGCCGGTAATATCCGAAAGGCTGTGGCAGCCGGCCGTTTCTATCCTGCTTCACGGTCTGAACTGGAACAAATGATTGACAGTTTAACGTTTCAGGCAAAACAAACATCCATTCAGATCCCTCCTGATAAACAGCTTAAAGCTCTAATACTGCCGCATGCAGGATATGTCTGCTCCGGCTTAACAGCAGCTCATGCCTCGCTGGTATTAAGAAAAAATCAGTTTAACAGGGTTATTTTAATGGGCCCTGACCACAAAGTCGGTTTTAACAACTGCGCAATAACCAATGCAGACGCTTATGAAACCCCGCTCGGCCTTGTCAGACTGAATGATGAAGCAGCAAAATTGCGCGCAAATTCAGATCTGTTTCAATCTATTCCAGACTCTGACAGGCTTGAACACTCATTGGAGGTTATTCTACCGTTTCTTCAGCGTTATCTGAACGGGTTCGAAGTCATACCTGTTGTCATGGGCAGAGGTAATGTCAACCAGATTGAAAGAGCATTAAACCCCTTGATAGACCAAAATACTCTTCTGGTGGTTAGTTCTGATCTGTCTCACTATCTTCCTTATTCACAAGCTGTGAAAAGAGACAGGGAAACAATAAATATGATTTTAAATATGGAATCTGATAAGCTGTTAAAAAACAGCAATCGCGCATGCGGGATAATACCCATTCTAATTGTGCTTGAAATGGCCGGAAAACATGGCTGGAAACCGCTTCTTCTTCATTATTCAAACAGCGGGGACACTGTTGGAGGGCGTTCACAGGTTGTCGGTTATGCGGCAATCGCATTTTATGGAGATTCATCTATGCAAAAAAAACATAATCAGCAGCAAATTGATCCGCAACTTGGACAGGCTCTAGTTAAACTGGCCAGGCAAACCATTATGCAAAGGCTGGGATTGAAAATTTCCGATAAAGAATCGGATTTGGTGGCGACCACCGTTAAGGATGAATCGCTTAAGGCTCGCCGCGGAACCTTTGTAACTCTTAAGATTGCCGGTGTTTTGCGTGGTTGCATCGGAAGCCTGGCAGCGGAAGAATCGATTGTTGACGGGGTAAAGCGCAATGCCGTCAATGCAGCATTTCATGACCCTCGTTTTTCTCCTGTAACTGTTGAAGAAATAGAAGATGTGGACATAGAAATCAGCATCCTGACTAATCCGCAGCCTCTCGAATACATTGACAGTGTGGATTTGATTTCCAAGCTGAGAGTCAATGTCGACGGAGTTATTCTTCGAAAAGGGAGGGCTGGAGCCACATTTTTGCCCCAGGTCTGGGGACAGCTTCCACGGCCGGAAAACTTTCTTTCCCATTTGTGTGTAAAGGCCGGACTATCGGCTAATGCATGGGAAAACACCAGCCTGGAAATATCGACTTACCAGGTTCAATATTTTGAAGAGAAAAAGTGAACGAGCCATAACTCTGGTTGTCATCGCCACAGGCATCTCTTCTGTGGTAACTCAATTATTGATTATTCGCGAATTTCTGGCTCAATTTCAGGGAAACGAGTTTGTCATTGCCCTGATTCTTTTCAACTGGCTTATTATCGGCGGGATCGGCACTCTTCTGGCTCATCTGGCTGTTAAAGGCTTTTGGCGGGCTACAGCCTATCGGCTTGGCTGGCTTTCCTTATGCCTGGCCTGTGTCCCAACTTTGCAAATCATGGCCATCCGAGGGCTGCGTGATTATTTTTTTATTCACGGCGCTTCAGTCGGATTTTATCCCACCCTGACATATACCTTTATTACAATTGCTCCTTACGGACTGCTGCTTGGCTTTGTCCTTCCATATAGTCTCTTTGTGCTCAGGCTTGAAAAACCGGATTATCCCGGGGCATTCATATATATGACAGACAATATCGGTGATGTGGCAGGCGGCGCTCTGTTTTCATTTATACTGGTTTATCTTGTAACCCCTTTGCAGGCGGTTTTTCTATCCAACCTGCCGCTGCTGGCAGCAACCTGTTTTTTATTTATTTCCATCAAACAGCATCATCTATCTGTTTTCATAGGCACGGGGCTGGCCATCGCAATTCTTCTGGCCGGTATTTTTATGGAGCCGGCATCACTTGCCACCTCCAAAGGCGAACCAATGTATTATCGCGAATCCAGATACGGCCGTATAGCCGTATATAAAGACATGGACCAGTTTACTTTGTTTACGGACGGTACACCTGTGTTTAGCAGTCACAACCTGACCATGGCGGAAGAAACGATTCATTATCCAATGTCACAATCAACCGATCCCCAGAAAATTCTGATAATTTCGGCTCAAGGCGGGATGATGGAGGAATTGCAAAAATACCGGCTCGCACGCATAGATTATGTTGAGCTTGATCCAGAGGTTAGCTCTGCTTTGTTTAAGTTCGGCATGATAAAGGATATTCCTGGTTTACACGTTATTAATCAAGATGCCAGGGCATACCTGACAAAATCTGATGAAATCTATGACGCTATAATAGTTAATCTGTCTGAACCTGAAACTTTTCAAATAAACCGGTTTTTTACAGACCGCTTTTTTGCTCTGGCAAAGCAACATCTTACAGGCTCGGGAATATTAAGTTTTTCAGTGCAGGGATTTGACAGCTACCTTGCCGAAAACCAGCGCCGGAAGATATCTTCCCTGTATAATACCGTTTCAGAGCATTTTGACAATGTTTTGCTGCTGCCGGGGCAAAAGATTTTTTTTCTGTGCGGCAACAGCCCGATCAGGACAGATATTCCAGAGCGTCTTCTTGAAAAAGGGATTCAAACCTTTTACATCAGCAGCTTTTATTACGGCGATATGACAAATGAAAGAATAGCAGGGTTAAACAATCTGCTCGATTCCGGCGTCCCTAAAAACATCGACGAATCCCCCCAGTTGATGCGATTGATGTTTTCACAGTGGTTTACCAAATTCTCCACATCCCCGAATCGATTCATCATCGGCCTGACAATTTTGCTTTTAATATATATGCTTTGTATTAAAGCAGAAGAGTTTGTTCTCTTTTCAACCGGCTGCATGACCATGGGCAGCGAAATTTTGGTTATTTTTGCTTTTCAGATTTTTTTCGGTTATATTTATTTTCAGATAGGCTTGATCATAACCGTTTTTTTAATCGGCCTGTTGCCCGGCGCCTGGTTTGGTGAAAAACTACGTGGCCGCGGGAAACAGACACTAATAATTACAGACAGCCTGCTGATTATCCTTTTGGGTTTTTTTATCCTCGCCATGAAGTATGGCGGAGACCGGTTGCCCGTTGTTTCATTCCTTTTGTTTGGATTTGTGATTTCTTTGATATGCGGTTTTCAATTTCCGGTTGCGGTTCGTTTAAGAGGCGGTGATAATCGTGTGGTGACACGAGCCTTTTCCGCTGATTTGATAGGCGCCGCCTTCGGAGCCCTGTTCACCAGCGCGGCGCTTATTCCATACCTTGGCATTGTATGGGCTACGGCAGGATTAATCGGCCTGAAACTTACAAGCCTAACTATTATGGCGATAAGACATGAAAAAAATAAGCAGACGTAAATTCCTGTATTGTAGTACGGCAATTCTTTCAACTGCCATGCCTTTTCGTTCCTTTTGGCCTGTTGCAGGAACAGATAGCGAGGCATCCGGACCTGTTGATATCAGTGGCAAAGTGTTTACGGGAGATGCGCCGGCAAAATTATGGAAATGGTCTCACGAAGGATTTCTTTATAAGAAGTTAAAAAAAAACAGGGTGGTATGCGGCATCTGCCCCAACAGATGCCTTCTGTCTCCGGGCGATTTAAGCGTTTGCCGCAGTAAAGTTAATATTGACGGGATATTATACAGTCTGGCCTATGGCAACCCCTGCAGCGTGCATGTCGATCCTATAGAGAAAAAACCTCTTTTCCATTTTAAACCAAAATCAAGGGCGCTTTCCATTGCTACCACAGGGTGCAATTTTCGCTGCTTGAACTGCCAGAACTGGGAAATTTCCCAGGCAAAACCATGGCAGGTGCGCCATTATGAACTTTTCCCCCGAGATGTGGTTGCTAAGGCGCAAAGCGTTGGGGCAAAATCGATTGCCTATACCTATTCAGAACCCACGACTTTTTTTGAATACATGATAGATATTGCGCGTATTGCCAGGGAGGAGGGCATATATAACCTGTGGATATCGAACGGCTACATAAACCAAAAGCCTTTGCTGGAACTATGCAAAGTTCTTGATGCAGCTAATGTTAACCTGAAGTCATACAGCGATGCCATATACAGGAAATTAAACGGCGGCAGGCTGGAGCCGGTGTTGAATACGTTTAAGACGCTGCATGAACAGAGAGTACACTTTGAAATGACGAATCTGGTAGTTCCGGGATATGTTGATGATACTGATATGGCTAAAAGGATGTGCGAATGGATTCTCAACAATCTCGGCCCTGATTATCCATTGCATTTTTTACGATTTTTCCCAAGATACAAATTAGACAGACTTTCGCCGACTCCGATATCTACCTTGAGCCGCTTCCGTGAGTTGGCCATGCACGAGGGGATTCGTTATGTATATGTGGGCAATGTGCCTGGCCATGAAGGCAATAATACCTATTGCCATGATTGCGGAAAATTATTGGTTGAAAGGAAAGGATATTTAATTCCCACTTATAATCTTGTTGAAAATAGATGCAGGTTTTGTAAGAGCGTTATTCCAGGCGTATGGGTGTGATCTGGTTTTACTTTATCAGCGCTTTTGTTTTGTCGCTGCATTTGGCATATACAGCGTTTGCCAGAGCGCCAAGCTCTTTCTGAACAGCATCGGGATCAAGAAGCTGCGGTGGCGGGATAAGGTTGAATCGTTCGATTTGTACAGGTTTAAAATCAAGGCTTTTTTCAACTGCGCCAAGTTCTTCGGGAGTAAAATTTTCGCCCATAAAATGCTTTTTTACAATATTTCCAACATCCATACTCTTTAAAAAATTTATAATAGTGAGCAGATCGTGGTCTTTTTTAAATTTAGCCAGGTTGGTGTTTACAGCTTTGCATTCCTCTTTAAAATTTTCGTGAGCCTCCTTATATTTATTATTCCATATAACCAGCCTTTGATATGCTTCTAAAGCCAGCTTTCTGAATCTGGCTTTGTCGGTAAGGCCGCGTACCTTAATAGACCGGAGATCTTTTCGGTATTTTGAGTCTTTGTCGATACGATCATTAAAAGGGGGTTCCTTTAACCCAAGAATGTTCACGAATTCGTTAATAAACCCGGCTTCAAAAAGTAAATCATACATGCGCGCAAAGCGGCAACAGAGCATCTCCTGCAGTTGGGCGGCGTGCTCCGCCAATTCCTCAGCATAAAGGATCTGTTCTTCTATCAACCGCCTTTCGTAAAGATAATTCTGAACAACCTCCTCTTTGACCTCACGGGTCAAAGAGGATATGAAATCATCCTGCATGAAACGTTCCTTTGATTTAGTCCATCGTAATTACTCAGGTTGTCGGGTTTAAGGTAGACTATTTTTGGTTCAGCGTCTGGCGCACCTTGCGTGCCAAACCTTCCGGTGTAAAAGGCTTTTCAATGAAATTCAGCCCCGGCATCAGAACGCCGTGATAAATAATGGCCTGGTCCGTGTATCCTGACATGTAAAGCACCTTTATACGTGGATAGAGAGATTGCAGCCGAGTTGCTGCTTCCTTGCCACCCATCTTAGGCATCACCACATCGGTTATCATCAGATCAATTTGCCCCTCGTGCTCCTTGCCGATCTTTAAAGCATCTTCACCATTTTCAGCCACAAGGGTTCTATACCCGAGTTGATCAAGAGCCTTTTTCGCAAAGTTTAGGACAGAAGCATTATCTTCCACAATCAAAACAGTTTCAGAACCACCAAGATACTCCACATAGGATTGTTTTTCTTCCTCCGCCTCAACATCTTCCTTCATCTTAGGCAGATAGACCTTGAATGTTGCCCCTTTACCAGGCTCGCTGTAAACCCAGATAAAGCCATTACTTTGTTTGACAATGCCGTATGCAGTGGACAGGCCTAATCCGGTGCCTTTGTCGACCTCCTTGGTGGTAAAGAAAGGTTCGAAGATATGTTCTTTAATCTTTTCGTCCATTCCGCTGCCGGTATCACTTATAGCCAGCATCACATAAGGGCCTGGCATCCCTGTAATAGCATGCTCGCGAAAATAGTTCATGTCCAGATCAGCGTTGGCTGTCTCAATGGTGAGCTTTCCTCCCTGTGGCCGGCCTGTCTCGCTGTCCGCGCAGTTAGACATGGCGTCTTTGGCATTGATCGCCATGTTCATAATTACCTGGTTGATCTGTCCGGAGTCTGCGTAGACCTTCCACACCTCAGGTTCTAAAACAGTTTGAAGCTCAATATCCTCTCCGATAATACGCTTCAACATCTTTTCTGCATTTTTTATCTCTTTATTTAGATCCAGAACCTCAGGCTTTATCATCTGCTTACGACTGAAGGCAAGAAGCTGCCGGGTAAGAGATGCTGCCTTGTCCCCGGATTTCTTGATCTCTTTTATTCCCTTGCATAAGGATTCATCCTCGATGGTCTTCATCAATAAAAGCTCGGCATTGCCGATAATTACGGTCAGCAGGTTGTTGAAATCATGTGCGATCCCGCCGGCCAGGGTGCCTATGGCCTCCATCTTTTGTGACTGCCGGAGCTGGTCCTCCATGCTCCTTCGTTCGGTAATATCCTGGAAAGTTTCTATCGCGCCAATAATCTTCCCCTGTTGTTCTATCAATGGAGCCGCAGCAAAGAAAAGCCATTTGCCTTTTTCGCCCAGATCAGGAAAGAAATCTTCACATTCATACGCGCCTTTGGTTAGGATAGATTTGTTAAACTTACCTTCATAATACACGGCTATTTCTTTCTCTGTTACTTCATCCGCTATTAAATCAGCCAGCACCGGTCTTTCTTCAGCATAAAAAGCCGACCACGCTTTTCGGGTGCCGACGATTTCAGCCGCAGAGATACCCGTCAAATTCTCGCAAGCCTTATTCCAGTGCGTGATAATGTGGTTGCTGTCAATCAAAAAGGTTGGAGTTGAATTCCCTTCAACGGCTCTCGCAAGTCTTTCCTCGCTATTCTGCAGCGCCTCCTCTGTCTTTTTGCGCTTGGTGATGTCGCGGAGAATCTCTAATTTGCCGATGCTTTCATCCGGCAATGTCAGTGGAGTCTCAATCAGGTCATACGTTTTCTGGCTCTTGGGCGAATACCATTCCCGGCGAACGGTTTTTCCTGCAAAAATTTCATAATTTTTGCACCATGAACACACTTTGTCCCGGTCGTAAAAATACTTGTAACATTTTTTCCCCTCAAATAGACCAAAATCTTTTATAATCGCATGATTCACAAATTTTATGTCATACTTCTGATCGACTATATATACCCCGTCTGCCATGGAGTTAAGAATGTTGTTCAGATTATCGTTTGCCTGTTTCAGGCTGATGGTAGAATTCAGTATTGACTCTGTCATGCGGTTATAGCCCCGGAAGAGGTTTAAAACTTCATAACCACCTTTTTCCTCCAAACGGTATCCCAAATCCCCATTTTCTACTTTTTTCATGCCCAGACTAAGGTTTTCAAACGGCTTGCTTAAATAACCGGATATGACATAAACCAGTAACAGTGAAAACGCTAAACCAATAATTGCCACGTTTATGGTTATCTTTATAAAATCATTTATCTGCTCATAAAAAACTTCTTCATTCATTCCTATATGGATCTCGCCCTGCATATGCTTGGCCGTGCATACTGCAAAATCTCTGACGCGACCTTTATTGGTAATAAGAAGTTTGGAAGAGGCCTGCTTATCCGCCGGCAAAAAATTGGTGTTAAAAAGTTCAGGCGGGAAACCAGCGTCAAAGGTATGCGCAAGCAAATGCCCGTCATCACCAATTATAAAGATATAATCTATGTAATTCACGCTGTTACGAATGTTTCTGATGGTCGCGGTTAATTGCATGACATCTCCGGTATAAACCATATCTATTATATCATCATGCAAATGCATGGCAAGTGATGAGCGGCGAGATTCCGCTTCCTTTACCACCCTGTTTTTATGAAATGTTAATAAAAAGATCATAAGGGCGCTGCATATCAGAACAATAAGCAATGAAAAAATCAGCATCTGTTTTGTTCGAAATCTCATTTCAGTTGTCTCCCAGGAGCCGGTATTTTTCAGCAATCTTTTTTAAAACATCATAATTTTGTGGCCCTACATCACTGAATCCGCCGGACATCTCGGTTTTATCCCAGCCTGTGAGCATGTCTTTATGTTTTCCTGCAGGGTCAAATTGAAGCAAGGTAGTTTTGACCTTATCTGCTATTTCTTCAGACACATCCTTGTTAACCGCTATTCCGCTGCGAGGGTAATAATCTGAGAGAGCTATTATTTCTATGTCCCCATCCTTTTCAAGTCTGAACGCCAGTTCGTCCTGTATTCCACCTGCCGAGGCATCTCCTTTGATAACCGCTTTGGCGCAATTCCAGTGGGAATCTGTAAAAGAATATTTTTTTAGATCACCTAATAAAATGCCTTCTTTTTCTAACATATAGCGCGGGATAAGATGGCCTTGAGTGGAGTATCTGGACCCAAAAACAAAGCTGCTGCCTTTTAACATGGATAGATTTTTTATAGGAGAGTCTTTTTTAACTATAATGGCGGCTCGATAGCCCTCTTTTTTATTCCGATCCAGGCCTTTGACCAGCATTCTTACACCATAGTCATATTCGGCCTTAAGAAAACTTAAGCCCCCTATGATGGCAAACTGTGCGTTGCCGGTGCCGATGTTTTTAATGGTTTCCTGATAATCGTCTGAAAAAAGAAGTGTGAAAACAAGTCCTGTCTTCTTTTCAAGATAGTCGAGAAAAGACTCGTAAATTTTTATTTCTTCCCGTGGGGCAAGACGACGGTCAAAACAGAAGGTTAAGCTCTTTCCAATATCTATTGTTTTTACTAATTGACCGACATCCAAGGTTTTTTTATCAAGATCAACTTTCAGGCCCTCTTCTTCATTTCCGCAGGAAAGCACAGTAACAAAAAACAAAACCATCACAAAAACAACAGCCCGATTCTTAAAGACCTTCATATCATTCTCCTGCTAAAATTTTGATCCATTGGTCAAGAACCTCCCGCACTTTTCGCGCCGGGCTTTCCGGTGTAAAACGCTTTTTATTCTTCCACAGCGCTTCATTTTCCGGTATGAACCGCCATAGCGAGCGCATTCCCCGTAGCTTGTGCTGCAGGGAATCTTCAATTCAAGTTATAATATAACTACTTATATTTCAAGAAAATTATATGCTGTTATCAAAATCATAAACGAAAAATGACCGAAACTGCTCGAAGTTATTAAATTCTCGCGTGCCCCATACTTTGCGTTGAGCATATCCACAAATGATGCTTTTACACTGGTTGCACGGCAATGGCCGAAGGGCTGGGAAAAGCTGGTGGAATATACGGGACGTTTCATGGGGTTTTATCAATAAATTGAAGAGTTCTAACGATTGAGATATTTTTTTAGTTCTCTATAGAAATTCTGGTGAGCTCCAAACGTATAAAGATAGAGAGCGTTTTCAAGTATTTCATAAGCTAAAAGAACTAATGAGTCTATGGATTTAAATTTAAACACACGGACTCTGTTCAGATCACCTACCTTCATGGTGCCTATTTCCGGGTCTTGAGTTATTTCACGAACTGCCTTATCTAAATCTTTAATTTGGTTCTTATGCGGTCTTTTTTTCTGTTTGGCAAACAAAGGGGCCTGAATGATTTTATTTATTTCAATCATTCGCCTTCTCCGAAAACATACGGAGTTCCAAGCCCAGCTTTAATTTGCTCTTTTGCAATGAGAATTTCTTGAATAAATGGCAATGGCAGATCCGGATTTTCTTCAATTATTTGACCGATGCTTGCCCAATATTCAATTTGACCGGCAATAGATCGTTTAAATATTTTTGATTTAACTTTGGCTTTTATTACAAGATCGTCTGATATTTTAACGGCTGTTGGCATAATTATACTCCATTTTCATTGTTTTTATTAATAGCAATATGAACCATAAGACAATATTTTGCAACTATTAATTTCAAATTATTACATAGTGCCTTTTGGTGTTTATAAAACGATATACAACCAATAAGGCCACAGAAGGCTGGGGAAGGCTGGGGATAATGGAAAATGTATCCGGCGCTTATGTGATGATTTGTTTAAGGTTTTGAGTAAAAATAATCGGTTGATATTGTAAGATATTGCGCCGATTCTAAAAAAAACAGCGTTTGCGCCGGCTTGGCCGCAAGGCATTCTTTCCATGCCAAAACAAACTTTCAGATCATTAATACGATCCCTGCCGCTTGCGCAGCCCTGATTATACCATTTAAAAACATCTCGGGCAGAGCCCTTGATGTTTGTGGCTATTACCGAATATTTTGATTTGACATCTTCTTTATTGAACAGTTTTTTCTGATATCTTCTTTGCAATGCTATTATTCGAAAAGTCTTTTTTGTTCCGATAAATGAGGAGGATGTTTCCGCTATATATCCTTCTTTGTAAGGTCTCCAGTCAGATTCGGGAATAGATCCGATTGCCCGCAGCATATTCTCATCAAGATTGCCGCCTATGGCAAACTCAACACCTTTTTTATCACAAAAGTCTATTATATCGACTTGGCAGGAAGGGGTGCAGGTTCTTAGCCGCCTTATGCTTTTGCCTGGCGGCATCCGGTCTATACAATGCCTGCAAAACTCAAGATTTTTTAAAGCAGGGTCAACATTTCCTTCACGGAACTCTTCACCGACTATCAAACCGTTTTCCGCCAGATGGCCTATAATCGGCGTGTAGCCTTTAAATCCTTTATATGTCGGTTTCGCCGATTCTTTTTCAGACTCTATTACGGTGGCATCTATATTTAATGTATAATTTTTTATATTATCATATTCCAGCGCTCGCTTTAATAATTTTCTATTTGTCTTTTCAAGTCCGGAAAGACTTCCGCTATCAGCCGCTCTTCTTAACCAGTCCCCGATTGCATCAGGCGAGGGCACTCTTTTAAGCGGCAATATATTCCTTAACATAAAATCATGCCGTATAATCCTTATATCTTCCAGACTGCGGCCCCCGCTATTTAGCATTAAAACCAAGGGGAAAAGATATTCGCTGGTCTTAAAACGGACGCCCTTGCCTGATTTCGGCATATAAGCATCAACCCAATCCAGCACACCAAGGCCGATGCAAAATTCACCCAATAAAGCAAGATCTGTGGAAAATGCCTGAGCCTCTTCGGCCTTTTTAAATTTTAAAGGAAGATCTGTTTGCTTTGTCAATTTGCCACCCGTCTCCTGACAACTATCAATTGAGCGTTTCGCTCAATTGAGCATTACATGTGGTTTGATATCCAAAATAGGGGTTCCGTCGTACATATCAACACCTTTAACATAAATGACGTTACTTTTTACTTTAAGTACTTCCAGAACCGACATGCCGATCGGGTTTGGTCTCCTTGGCGAGCAGCAGCTGAAAACCCCCACCATTTCTTTGCGATGCGGAGGGCTTTGCTTGAGATACCTGGAAGTGAATGCAGGGCTTTCATGGAAATGAAAAATCACGACAATGTGCTGACCAGCCTTGATATCCTCCATGCCCTCAATATATTCTTCATTAATAATCAGCCTTCCTTCAACACCTGAAACAGACCAATGCCTGGGAACCTTTTCAGATTCATGGCGAACAAAACCTATGGGCTTCATTTCAATGACCATTAAATTGTATCCTTTTATTTTTTTATAAAAATTTAGCCACAGATTTACGCTGATCACCACTGATATTTTTTTATTATCATATATAAATCTTTTGAATTCTGGTCTTTTGCCAAAATTTAATAATAAGCCAACTTCAATATTTCCAGAAACCCATCACCAAGCTCATTATAGACTTCATAAAAACTTCTAAGAATGATATCGGTGATTTCTTTGTGTTTAAAACTATCTGCGTTCATCTGTGTGAATCTGTGGCTGAATTATTACTTTTTTTTTGCAAGCTTTGCCACCGATTCTATATGATATGTGTGAGGAAACATGTCAACCGGCTGTATTTCCAGCAGATTATATTTATCTTTTATAAGCCCGATATCTCTTGCCATGGTTGCTGGATTGCAGGATACATAAACAATTTTTTCAGGCGCCATTTCAAGAACATGCTTTACTACATCCTTGTGCATACCTACTCTTGGAGGATCGATTATCATAACATCAGGGCTTGCCGCAATCTGCGGCAGGCAGTCCTTTATATCTCCTTGGATAAACCGGCAATTTGATATCATGTTTTTTTTGCAGTTATTTTGCGCATTAGCCACGGCAGATTCAACTATTTCGATGCCGGTTATCTCTTTTGCGCTGTCTGCAAGAAAAATAGATATCGCCCCTGTGCCGCTGTATAGATCCAGAACCCTTTCTTTACCGCTGAGTCCGGCATATTCCATGACTGTCCGGAAAAGCTGTTCCGCACCAGCCGTGTTGGTTTGAAAAAATGAGTTTGCAGATATTTCGAACTCACAAGAACCGATTTTATCTTTTATGCAGGAGGCTCCTGCAAGCAATATTTCATATTCTCCAATGGCCACGCCCGCCTTGCGAGCAGTGATGTTGTTTATAATCGAGACTATTTCCGGATATTTATTCGTCAAAAGATCGGCGAGAGGTTGCAGAATTTTTTTGTCTTCTTCCGAAGTTATAATGTTAACCATCCACTGGTTATAGGCAGCGGAATGTCTCAGCATAAGAAAACGCCAAAACCCAATATGGCTGTAAAGACTATATACTGGTATTTTGGAGTTTTTAATATAAATTCTAACATCTTCGAGGATATGATTGCCTGATTTTGGCTGAAGCAGGCATGCCTTTGTATCAAGCACCTTGTTAAATGTGCCGGGCACATGAAGACCGATGGCAAAGCCTTCAGTAATATCCTTTTTATCCATCTCGTCAGGCAGCAGCCATTTCCGGTCGGAACATGTAAACTCCATCTTGTTTCTATACTCAAAAATCCGGCTGGAAGGAATTGTTTTATGCACTACAGGATCATGTATAAGTCCTATATGTTCAATAGAATCAATGACATGCCTTTGTTTGAACTCAAGCTGTTTGTCATAAGCTAAAAACTGCCATTTACATCCGCCACAATAGTTGCTGTACATGCATGGCGGATCTATTCTATATGGAGACGGCTCCTTTATTGATACTATTCGAGCCTCTGCATAGCTTTTTTTCTTTTTGATTATGTGGGCATCAACCAGGTCTAAAGGTACTGCCCCGTCAACAAAAACAGCCATTCCGTCAACACGCGCAAGCCCCTTTCCGCCAAAGGCAATATCCAAGACTCTAAGCTCCAGTGTTTGTCCTTTTTTAATTGTCATATTTTCATCTTTCTTATTCACCGCAAAGCCGCGGAGCACGCAAAGAAGTTTATTCTTTTTAAATTGTCGTGAGAGGCGACAATTTAAAAACTAAGCTGTTTAAATAAATACAATATATCTTCGAATAATAATCTTAATAATGCGTTTCTTTTTGTTTTCCGTCCTCTCAACGGAAAACAAAAAAATCTTTAACCTCGGCGTTCTCTGCGGCTCAGCGGTGAGATATAAATCTTTTCTGCTATAAAACAAAATTTATTAATAAGGAACTAATACTTAACACCCGATGAATTTGATTTTTTACGATGCCATCAATTTTGCTTCAGAAGTTCGGTTCTCAACAACTCAAGAGCTTTCATGGCAAATATTTTTTTATTCGTCAGCCTGTCATTGCCGGCAAAATTGAAACAATACCCTTTTACATCTTTGGGTGTGGCAAGCCCGATACATACGGTTCCTACAGGCTTATCATCGGTTGCTCCGCCCGGCCCTGCAATTCCACTTGTCGAAAGTCCATAGGTTGCGCCGGCAATCCGTCGCACTCCTTGCGCCATCTCTTTTGCAGTCTCTTCATGCACTGCTCCGTATCGTTTTATTGTTTCAGGTGATACTCCAAGCACATTTATTTTGGCTTCATTTGAATATGTTATGCCGGATAAAAGAAAATAGTCTGAACTTCCCGGCACATTTGTAATCATATGAGATATAAGGCCGCCTGTACAGCTTTCGGCAATCGCAATGCCGGCATTTTGCCGGCAAAGGAGTTTACCGATCTGCCTGACGATTTCAATTCCCGCCTTTTCGTCCAAACAGATTTCATTTCCCGTGTTTAGTGTTTCTGTTGCCATACCTGAAATTTTCTCCTGCTGAATGAAAAAGCTTGACAAATATAAAACAAAATAACTATTAAGATAAAATCTTATAGGAAAATTTACAAATGAAAACAATCGGAAATCATAAAATTAAAAATCTGTTATTTATATGGTGGTGGCAGACTTATATCAACGAGTTTGCCAACGGAACTTTACCAATCTGATTTTAGTTAAAAATTTTAATGACCGCAGGCAGCTCAAAGCCCGCGGTCTTTTTATTTTAAAAAGGCTGTGGAAATCTTCACGGCCTTTTTTTTATTAAAGGAAATATATATGCTTATAAAACAATTTCCAGACAAAGATCAATTCCGCATTTTAGCCGGGCAAAACAATGTGATACCAGTTTGTGTTGAAATACTGGCAGATACGGAAACCCCGGTTTCTTTGCTTAAAAAAATCTATAATAATAAAGGCCCTGTTTTTTTATTTGAAAGTGTCGAAGGAGGGGAACGTTGGGGAAGATACAGCTTTTTGAGCGGTTCCGCCAGATTTCATATCCGCGTATACCAAGAGTTTGTGGAAATCCAAAACAAGGGTTGCGTCAGTAAGATTCCTCATAATGGAGAGCCGCTGACAGTTCTAAGGGACTTTATGAGCAGGTTTAGTCCGGCTGATATGCCTGAACTGCCAAGGTTCTGGGGAGGGATGGTCGGTTACCTGGCTTATGAAATGGTTTCCTTTATCGAAGCGGTTCCGAATCAATGGCCCAAAGAAAAGCCGCTTGCAAATTTCATGGTGCCTGATGAACTGCTTGTTTTTGATAATATTCGAAACACATTGCTTGGAATTGTCATAACCTTTCTGGATGAAGATCTGGAAAACAATCAAAAAACCGATCAGGCTGTTGAACCGCAAAAGCGAGCGCATTCCCCGCTGCTTGCGGCGGGGTTAGCGAGCGAATCCAAAAACAGCAAACATCCTTACGGTCGAAGATTCCCCGCTGCTTGCGGCGGGGAGCTTCAAAAAGTCTTTGAAAGTGCAAGATCGCGTGTCCAATCCATGCTACAGGCAATCGACCGGCAATTGCCTGGAAATAATGACCGTGCATATAAAAAGGAGTATAGCCTGACTCCCATGCAGGAGGATGACACCTATCGGTCTCACGTAAAAAGGATAAAGGAATATATCCGGGCAGGTGATGTGATTCAGACGGTTATATCCCAGCCCTTTGTTTGTGAGGCGCCTCCTGATCTATGGACGCTCTATCGCGCTCAGCGATATATCAATCCATCCCCTTATCTGTATTTTATGCATATAGATGATGTGGCCCTTGTCGGATCTTCGCCGGAAACAATGGTTCGGCTGGAAAATGGCATTGCCACCCTCAGGCCCATTGCCGGCACACGCCCGAGAGGAAAAAATGAACAAGAGGACAGAACATTTGCCGACGAACTTCTTGGCGATGAAAAGGAACTGGCAGAACACCTTATGCTGGTTGATCTGGGGCGAAACGATCTTGGCCGGGTGGCAGAGGTGGGAACCGTGCAGGTAACCGATTTAATGGTTGTGGAACGATATTCTCATGTAATGCATCTTGTTTCTAACATATGCTGTGATCTGCGATCTGATTGCGATGCGTGGGATCTTCTTGCCGCTACCTTTCCTGCGGGCACTCTATCAGGAGCTCCAAAGGTCAGAGCGATGGAAATTATCGCGGAACTGGAAAAAGAACCAAGAGGTCCCTACGGAGGAGCTGTAGGTTATATTTCGTTTCATGGGAATATGGATATGGCAATCACTATCCGGACTGCATGTATTGAAAATGGACGGCTTACGGTTCGCGCAGGAGCCGGAATAGTCGCAGATTCCGATCCTGAGCGGGAACGCGTGGAAACCGTCAATAAGGCGATGGCGATACAGAAGGCCTTGGAACTTTTGCAAGGAGAAAAGAGATGATCCTGATGATTGACAACTATGATTCATTTACTTACAATTTGGTTCAATATGTTGAGCAGCTCGGCTCTCCGGTTAAGGTCGTGCGAAACGACGCTGCCTCTATTTCAGATATTGTTTCCTGGAATCCTTCCGGCATCATAATATCGCCGGGGCCGGGCAGGCCGGAATCGGCAGGAATAACCATTTCGGTAATAAAGCATTTTTCCGGACACATCCCGATTCTTGGCGTATGCCTTGGGCATCAGGCCATTGCCATGGCTTTTGGAGGCAGGGTGGTTGCAGCAAAGAGGCTCATGCACGGCAAAACATCCATAATCCATGCTGATGGGAAAACGCTGTATCAGGGCATCCGCGAACCCTTTAAGGCCATGCGCTATCATTCTTTGGCCGTGTCCAGGGATGATCTGCCTGAATGTTTTGAAATCACCTCGGAGTCTGAGGACGGGGAAATTATGGGAATCAGGCATCGCAAGCATTGCACGGAAGGGATTCAGTTTCATCCGGAATCAATCATGACCCCCTTGGGCAAGCGGATTCTACGAAATTTTTTGGAGAGAACGTAACAGTTCAGCTTTTTAAAAAAATATTGCCGCTTCAAATATAATTAAATTTTTTACTGAAAAAACTCGTAGATAACGGCTCGTAATGAAAGAACCCGCCCAGGCCATTAATAAAGGTTTTTGTTTTAAGAAAATGTTTCATCTTTAAATTAAATCGCCTATGGTTCTTTCATAACGATCCATAATCCACTCAAACAGTTTTCAGTATAAAATTTAATCATACTTGAAGCTCGTTTGAGGTCGGTTTGTTTAATAAAGCTAAAGTGTTATAATGAATTAATTATTTAAGGAGAATAAGCGCTATGTTTCGGGAAAATCTAAATAAAATTATCCACAGGAAAAATTTAAGCGAAAACGAAATGTCTGAAATGATTACTGAAATCTTTTCCGGTAGTATAACCGATGCGCAGGTCGGAGCATTTATGGCAGCTCTTGCCACAAAGGGCGAAACATTTGAGGAGCTGGCCGGAGCAGCCAAGGCCATGCGGAGAAAGGCTCTGCGCATTCAAGTATCTTCCCAGACTATTGTGGACACATGCGGCACGGGCGGAGACGCTGCTCAAACCTTTAATATTTCAACCACCACCGCTTTTATAGTCGCGGGCTGCGGAGTAACTGTGGCCAAGCATGGGAACCGATCTGTTTCAAGCAAATGCGGGAGCGCCGATCTTCTTGAAGCAATGGGGGTAAAACTGGATATAAATCCGGAAATAGTGGAAGAGGCCATCGAAGAGATTGGAATCGGTTTTCTTTATGCTCCCCTTTATCACGGGGCAATGCGATATGCAGCCAAAGCAAGAAAGGAGATTGGAATACGCAGCATTTTCAATATGCTTGGGCCCCTGACAAATCCAGCCGGAGCCAATTGCCAGCTACTTGGCGTGTATGCCCCCGAACTAACTGAAATGTTTGCGCAGGCCCTTCGGTTGTTAGGCACAAAGAGGGCATTTATCGTGCACGGTCATGATGGACTGGATGAAATCTCGGTTTGTGCGCCAACCCGTATTTCCGAGCTTAAAGATGATCTTATCCGTACCTATGACATAACCCCTGAACAATTTTTCACAGGCAAAGCAAATCCAGAAGATCTTGCAGGTGGAGACCCTGAGGAAAATGCCGGCATAACTCGAAAAATCCTTGCCGGCGAAAAGGGCCCGAAAAGGGATGTGGTTGTGCTGAATGCTTCAGCCGCTCTTGTTGCTGCCGGAAAAGCCAATGATTTTAAAGAAGGTATCAGTCTTGCCAAAACCTCCATTGACAGCGGGGCTGCTGCGGCAAAACTTGAAAAACTGGTAAGATATACACAGGAAAATGGATAAATTTTTTATTCACCGCAGAGCCGCAGAGGTCGCAAAGAAGTTTATTTTTTTAAATTGTCGCGAGAGGCGACAATTTAAAAACCAAGCTGTTCAATCTAAATGAAATATACTCGATATGATAATTTTGATAATATATTTCTTTTTGTTTTCCGTCCTCTTAACGGAAAACAAAAAAACACTTAATCTTTGCGTTCTTTGCGGCTTTGCGGTGAGATATAAATCTTTTTGGTTAAATTAAACAGGAATGCAAAGTAAATGAATAAGGATTTTTTAACGAAAATCATAGCTGATAAAAAAGAGGAAATTGCTGCGGCAAAAAAGAATTTATCCGAAAGTCTTGTCCGTGATAAAGCGGCTACGCTTCAAAAAAGGCGCATGTTTTTAAAAAAACTTGAGGAGCCAGGACCTTCGGGAATAAATATTATTGCTGAAATCAAACGGGCATCTCCCTCTAAAGGAGAAATATGCAGAGATGTCAACCCTGCCATATACGCTTCTGAATATGAGCGCGGAGGGGCTGCAGCCCTGTCGGTTCTTACAGACAGGCTTTATTTTAAAGGCAGCATAAAAGACCTTAAAACAGCGCGGCAAGCCGTAACCATTCCGGTTCTTCGAAAAGACTTTTTGATCTCTACGTACCAGATTTATGAATCTGCGATGATAGGTGCGGATGCGGTTCTTCTTATTGCCCGTATTCTTTCGCCAAATCAGCTTAAAGATTATCTCAGTCTCTGTAATGAACTAAATATGGATGCCCTTGTTGAAATCCATTCGAAAAAGGATATGGAAGTTGCCACCCTGGCCGGGGCGCGGCTGATCGGGATTAATAATCGTGATCTAAGCACATTTAAAACCGATATCAATACGACAATTAACATGGCATTCCTTCTTAACCCGGATCAGGTTGCTGTGGCTGCAAGCGGAATAAACACGCGCGAAGATATAGAAAAGATACAGAAAGCCGGAATCTGGAACTTTCTAATCGGGGAAAGCCTCATGCGGGCAAAAAATCCAGGGGATTTTCTAATGAATCTTATGGGGAAAAAGTAGCGCTCTGTGGTGAAAGATTAAATTGATTTTATCAACGATGAGCTTAAAACAAAAAATAGAAAATGGCTATAGACCTCAGATCAAAGTATGCGGCTTGACACGTGTTGAAGAAGCATTAGAATGTGCGGCGCTTGGAGTTGATGCAATTGGATGTGTCTTTTTTCCCAAAAGCCCGAGGCATGTAATCGAAGACCAGGCAAAAAAAATATGTATGGCTGTATCAAGCAAGGCTAAAACGGTAGGTGTGTTTGTTAATGAAACATTTGACAACATAATGCAAAAAGTAAATTATTGTCATCTGGATTGTGTTCAATTGCACGGCAGCGAATCACCTGGGCTGGTCAGCCGGCTTGTTCAAGAAAATGTTTTCGTGATTAAAGCCTTGTTTGCCGAAGGCAGACCCTCGCTTGAGGAGGCCGAAAATTACCGGGCATCCGCATATCTTGTTGAATGCGGTAAAGGCGTACTCCCTGGCGGCAATGCGCTTCAATGGGATTGGGGGAAAACATACGGTTTTGGCGAACAATACCCTTTTATCCTGGCAGGAGGACTTGCGCCCGAAAATATCTGTCGCGCCGTAACCGAGAGTGCGCCGGATGCCGTGGATGTAAGTTCGGGAGTTGAGTCATGTCCTGGAAGAAAGGATTTTCACAAAGTTAAATCCTTTATCGATGCTCTTGCACGATGCAGCTTTGATAGAGAGCCTGGTAAAAAGATTAGGAGGATTTTTTAATGCGTCATAACAAAGCGGTTAATAACAAATATAATCAAGACAAATTTCCTGATTCCAAAGGCCATTTCGGCATTTATGGTGGGCGTTATGTCGGCGAAACCCTGATGCCGGCCCTGCTGGAGCTGGACGAGGCTTATAATACGATTGTGCCTGATCCATCTTTTCAGTCTGAATTCAAGAGATTATTAAAAGATTACGCGGGCAGGCCGACCCCTCTGTTTTATGCAAAAAGACTGAGCGAACATCTTAATGGAGCAT
>Ga0307379_10001837_pt1 | contig 32393 bp, 26 predicted proteins | sample UN2MG_FD_202237 | JGI IMG/M metagenome (GOLD analysis project Ga0307379, IMG submission 202237) | Soil microbial communities from Risofladan, Vaasa, Finland - UN-2 | ecosystem: Environmental > Terrestrial > Soil > Coastal area > Acid sulfate soil | place: Finland: Risofladan, Vaasa | collected...
ACTCCGACCAAGACATTCGGCCACGGCGCCGGCATGGCTTCCGACCTGCAATATTGGGAGAAAACCGCCCACGAGATTGTTGCCCATGCGGACCGCTCCAAGATCATCGTTGAAAAAAGCACCCTGCCGGTGCGCACTGCCGAGGCCATGGAATGCATCCTTCAGGAAAACAAGAAGGGCATCCATTTTGAAGTGGTTTCCAACCCCGAATTCCTTTCTGAAGGATCGGCGGTCATGGATCTGTTGGAACCTGACCGGGTTTTGATTGGTTCGCGGCAGACCGAATCGGGAAGGAAGGCGGCGCAGGAGATCGTGGCCATTTTCGCCCATTGGGTGGCAAAGGAAAAGATCATCACCTCCAACCTGTGGTCGGCCGAACTTTCCAAGCTGGTGGCCAACGCCTTCCTGGCCCAGCGAATTTCTTCGATCAACGCCATTTCGGCCCTGTGCGAAAAAACCGATGCCGATGTGGCCGAGATCTCCTATGCCGTGGGCAGCGATACGCGGATCGGACCGCGCTTCCTGAATGCCAGCGTCGGCTTTGGCGGTTCCTGCTTCAAAAAAGATATTTTAAACCTGGTTTATATTTGCCGCAGCTACGGCCTGAACGAAGTGGCCGATTATTGGCAGGCGGTCGTCAAGATAAACGAGTACCAGCAGGAACGCTTCGTCAGAAAGATCATCAAGGAGATGTTCAATACCATTGTCGGCAAAAGGATCGTACTGCTCGGTTTTGCCTTCAAGGCCAATACCGGCGATACGCGCGAATCGCCCGGAATTCACGTAGCCGAAAAATTGCTCGAAGAGCGGGCGCAGCTTGTAATCTCGGATCCGCAAGCGCTGGAAAACGCCCGCAAGGACCTGGCCGGGCTGGACGGTTCGGTAGAATATGAGCCCGATCCCTACCGGGCGGCCGTCGATGCCCAGGCCATCGCCGTGATTACCGAGTGGGACATTTACAGAAAACTCGATTTTGCAAAGATCTTTGCCTCCATGTGCAAACCGGCTTTCCTATTCGACGGGCGCAATATCCTCGATCACCAGAAACTTTTCAACATCGGCTTCAACGTTTTTCCGCTGGGCAAGCCAAGCTTGACCCATTTCAAGTAACCCGAAGGGTTCGCAGGTTAAGGAGACAGCATGTGTGGAATCATTGGTTATTGCGGCAACAAGGCGGCCAAGCCCGTTTTGCTGGATGGCCTCAAACGCCTGGAATACCGTGGATACGATTCGGCCGGCCTGGCGGTCGCCGACTGCAATAAGCTGGCGATCATCCGCGCCGAGGGCAAGGTTTCCGACCTGGAAAAAAAAGGCATCGCCCGGCCGTTGCCCGGGCATTACGGCATCGCCCATACGCGCTGGGCCACCCATGGCCGGCCCTCGGAGGAGAACGCCCACCCGCACTGCGATTGCCAGGCAAAGATCGCCATCGTCCACAACGGCATCATTGAAAATTACCTGGATCTGAAAGAAGAATTGCTCGCCAAAAAACATGTATTCAAATCGGAAACCGACAGTGAAGTGGTGGCCCATTTGATCGAAGAATTTTATGACGGCGACCTGGAAATGGCGGTGCTGAAAACAGTCCAACGCCTGGAGGGAACTTTCGGCATCGCCGCCATCCATGCCGACAACGACAGCCAAGTGGTGATCGTCAAAAGGGGGAGCCCGATCATCATCGGCATCGGCGAAGATGAATATTTCGCCGCCTCCGATGCCAACGCCCTGCTGCCCTATACCCAGAAGATCATTTCCCTCAATGACGATGAAATGGCCGTGTTGCACTCCGGCGGCTACCACATCAAGAACCTGAACAATGAATTTTTACAGAGGGAGATCGAGATTTGTGAGAATCACAACGACATGGCCGACAAAAAGGGTTTCGAGCATTTTATGCTCAAGGAGATATTTGAACAGCCCGAAAGCATCGAGAACGCCTTTCGCGGGCGGCTTATCGAAAGCGAAGGGGTATCCAAGCTTGGCGGGCTCGAGCCGGTAAGGGAGCGCTTGAAAGGCCTGAAAAAACTGGTGATCGTTTCCTGCGGCACCAGTTATTACGCCGGCTTGCTCGGCCGCTACATCTTCGAGAGCCTGTCGGAATTGCATGTTGAAGTGGAGGTGGCCTCGGAATTCCGCTACCGCAAACTGAAGATCGATAAAAACACCGCGATCCTCGCCCTGTCGCAGTCCGGGGAGACGGCCGATACCATCGCCGCCATCCGCGAAGCCAAGCGCAAGGGGGCGCTGATCCTAGGCATCGTCAACGTCGTGGGATCGGCCATCGCCCAGATCAGCGACGCCGGGGTGTACAACCATGCCGGCCCGGAATTCGGGGTGGCCTCGACAAAAATATACACTTCGCAACTGGTCATTCTGACGCTGATGGCCTTGTTGATCGGGAGGTACCAGGGAATATCGTATGCCGAAGGCAGCGAGGTGATCCAGGCCATCAAAAAATTGCCCCGCCAGGTCAAAAAGATCCTTACCGATATGGAACATATCAAGAAAATTGCCCTGGACTATGCCCAATACAAGGATTTTCTTTTTATCGGCAGGCTGTTCAATTACCCGACCGCCATGGAGGGGGCACTGAAACTGAAGGAGATATCCTATATCCATGCCGAAGGCTATCCGGCTGGTGAAATGAAGCATGGCCCCATTTCCCTGATCGACGAGCAGTTTCCCACCGTGGCCATCGTTTCCCCTGACTGCACGTTTGATAAAATGCTCAGCAACATCCAGGAGATCAAGGCCCGCAGCGGCAGGGTGTTGGCCGTGGCCAGCCAGGGCAGCAGAAGGATCGGCGATATATGCGACGACGTGATCTGGGTGCCCGAAACCCTGCCCATCCTGCAGCCGGTTTTGAATATCGTACCGCTGCAGCTTTTTGCCTATTTCATCGCCCGCCACAAAGGCTGCGACATCGATAAACCGAGGAACCTGGCCAAATCGGTCACGGTGGAATAAACAGGCCATGGTTCCAAAAAAAACGCGCGAGGAAAAGCCATGAAAGGAATCATCCTGGCCGGCGGCCAAGGCACCCGGCTTCATCCCATCACCCAGGTGATGTGCAAGCAGCTGCTCCCGGTCTACGACAAGCCCATGGTCTATTATCCGCTATCCACATTGATGCTGGCCGGCATCCGCGACATATTGATCATCTCCACTCCGGCCGACCTGCCGCGCTTCCAAGACCTGCTCGGGGACGGCAGCCAGCTGGGGATCCGCTTCTCCTTCCGGGCCCAGGCTCGACCGCGCGGCTTGGCCGACGCCTTCCTGGTCGGCGAGGAATTCATTGCCAATGAACCGGTCTGTCTGGTTTTGGGCGACAACATTTTTTATGGCCACGGCTTGACCGAATTGCTGCACCAGGCTGCCGCCCGGGAAGGGGCGACCATTTTCGGCTACGCGGTCAAGGACCCGGAACGCTACGGCGTGGTGGAAACCGATGGGCAAGGCAAAGCCCTTTCCATCGAAGAAAAGCCGGCCCGGCCGCGATCCAACCTGGCTGTTGTCGGCCTTTATTTTTATGACCGTGACGTGGTGGCCATTGCCAGATCGCTGCGGCCTTCAGAACGGAACGAGCTGGAGATCACCGATGTGAACCGTGCCTATATGGAAAAAAGAAAACTGAAGGTGCAGATACTGGGGCGCGGCTTCGCCTGGCTCGACACCGGCACCCACGAGTCTTTGGTCAACGCCACCATGTTCATCAAGACCGTGGAGGACCGCCAGGATTTCAAGATCGCCTGCATTGAAGAGATCGCCTTCAAGAAAGGCTGGATCGACCGTGAGCAATTGAAGCGGCTGGCGCACCCTTTGCAAAAAAGCGGCTACGGCAACTACCTCATGCGCGTGGCCGATGAACAATCGTGATGTTCCCGGCCATTCAGCACGGGCCGTTGCGACCTGATCCCGGCATCTGGCTTATCGGCGCCAAGGGAATGCTGGGCCGGCAGCTGGCCCTGGCGTTTGCCGCAAAAGGATTCGCTTTTTTTGCCAGTGACCGGGAAGTGGATATCCGCCGTCGGCAGTGTTTGCAGGATTTTGTCCGCGGCAAAAAGATAGGCTGGATGGTCAATTGCGCCGCCTACACGGCTGTGGACCGTGCCGAAAGCGAGCCGGAACGGGCCCTGGCGGTCAATGCTGCGGGGGTCGAGAACCTGTCCCGGCTGGCCGCCGGGCTGGGAGCCAGACTGATCCATTTTTCCAGCGACTATGTTTTTGCCGGCGACGGCAAAGAACCTTACCGGGAGAACGCGCAACCCCGGCCGCTTTCGCGATATGGCTGGAGCAAATGGCAGGGCGAGATCAAGATGGCGGCTGCTCTCGACACTTTTTTCCTGTTTCGCATCAGCTGGCTCTATGGCGTCTACGGGGCCAATTTTGTCCATAAAATACTGAAGGTATTCCAAGAAAAAGAGACGGCGCGCGTAGTCAACGACCAATTCGGTTCGCCGACCTATGCTGCGGTTCTGGCTGAAAATATCGCTGGCCTGATCGGCTCCGACAGCGACCGCTTCGGGGTCTATCACTATTGCGATAGCGGTGCGATCTCCTGGTTCGATTTCGCCCGCCGCATCATGGACTTGGCGCTGGAATTCGGGGTGCTCCCCAAAAAGATCCCCCTGGAAGCGGTCCCTGCTTCCGCATTTCCTGGTGCAGCGGCCCGGCCCCCGTATTCGGTTCTGGACAGCGGCAAAGCGATGCGTGAATTGGGTTTCCAAGTTCGTGACTGGCAGCTGAATTTAAAAAGATTTTTCCGGGAAAAAGCACTGCTTGAGGATACTCTATGATGCTTGCTTGGCGGCAGGGTTTGAGGGCGCTCGTTTTTTTATCGGGTTTGCTTTTATTTTTCAACCTACAGGGCTCTGGGGTCCAGATCGCCTGCACGCCATTGCAGGCCACGGCACGGCAGGGTGAAAAAATTACGTTGAACTTCACCGTCAGGAATCGCTCCGCTTACACGCTGAACCAGGCCGGCAATTTTTTTATTTCCTTCCATGCCCGCGACCTTTCCGGCCGCCTGGTGCGCTTTGACAACCGGCGCTTCTCCCTGCCCCTGACCGTCAAGCCCGGAAGCACGGCTCATTTCTCCCTGCCCGTTTATTTCAGCCTCGGTCCCGGAAATTACCGGCTGGAATGGGACCTGGTCTACGAAGGGGAATTTTGGGGGCGTGATAAAAACTGGGAAAGCTGTTTTTTCCGGCTGCGCTTGCTGCCGCTGGTAGCGCCGGGTTTCCGCAAGGCCTGGCTGCCGACGGTTTATGAAAGCGGCCGGGAATGGCTTGACCGGGAACAATATCTCCTGCGCCAGGTTTTCCTGAACAATGAGATCCGTTGGCAAGGAAAGTTTTTCGGTTTTGCCGCCGGGACCACCTATCCACAGGTCTGGATCCGTGACACGGCCACCATGATGCCCTACGCCCGCTTCTTTTACCCGCTTGCCGACCTGCAGGGGATCGTGGAGCGCTTTTTCCACACGCAAAGCCCCGACGGGGAAATACAGGACTGGGTCGACACTGTCGGGCGCTGCGACAAGAATACGGTCGAAAGCGACCAGGAGAGCTCGCTGGTCTTGGCCGCCTGGCAGCTGGCCCTGTGCGACACCTCGTGGCTGGTCGGCGAGGCGGCCGGCATCTCCCGCCTGCGCCGCTTGGACATGGCCCTGGAATGGCTCTGGCGGGATCGCCGCGACACGGGCCGCGGCCTGATCTGGAGCGGCTTTACCGCCGACTGGGGCGACGTGGAAAGGTCCTATCCCGACCAGCGGGCCATCAAGCTCTCCGACCGCTCGCGGCGCACCTTCTCTATTTACTCCCAGTCCCTCTTCATCCGGGCGGCACAGACGCTGGCACTCATGGCCGAGCGCCTGGGCGACGGGCGAATGGCCGGCAAGTGGCGCCAACGGAAGAAGTCCGTCGCCGGCGAGTGCCGGCGCCAACTCTATCTCCCCGACCGAGGCTATTTCGTCGTTCATCTCGTGGCCGACGGCGGCAACGCGTTGAAATGGGAAAGGAACATCCTGGCCGTGGGCGGCAACGCCGAGGCCATGCGCGCCGGGCTGATGACGAAGGGCGAGATCGCCCGCTTCCTGCAGGAGCTGGAGAAGCGGCGCGGCCGATACGGCCTGCGCACCGTTTCCTTCACCCTGCTGCCGCCCTTCCCGGAGAACTTCTTTCCCCACCCGCTGCTGCGTTCGTCCTGGAGCTACCAGAACGGCGGCGAATGGGACTGGATCGGCGGCCGGCTGGTTTCGGCCCTTTATCAAGCCGGTTTCAAAACAAAAGCCGAGCAATACTTGAAGGAAATCGTAGCAAAAAACCTGGAAGACATGAATATTTTTGAATGGTCCGACAAAAGCGGCGGCGGACAGGGAGCCATGTTCTATACCGGCGCGGCCGGGGTGCTGGGCGAGGCGATCCTCGGCGGGCACCTGGGGCTGGTCGAGGATTTCGATCGCTATGCCTTGCCGGTCGGGAGCGACCGCTTCAAGATCGTTGTTGCCAAAGCCGGCGACCGCTTCACCCTGGAGAATTCGGATCGGCTTTCCGTAGACATCAGTAGCCTGTCCAAAAAAGAAATCTGCCTTGCAAGCGGACCCAGCGGAAAGAAATCTTGCATCTCCAAGAAAGGAAAGAATATTATTTCGAAGTAATGGTTTTTTCCTCTCCAATCACAAATCACTATTCACTAATTACTGGTTTATCTTGGCAATTTCAGTGATTCCTTTATGAAGCCGATGATGTCGCCGTCGAGGACGCGCTGGGTGTCGCCGCGTTCGATGGCGGTGCGGTGGTCCTTGATGCTCTGGTAGGGGTGCAGGACGTAGGAGCGGATCTGGTTGCCCCAGGCGATGCCGCCCTTGCTGTCTTCGATATGGTCTTTCTTGCGCTGTTGTTTATTGATCTCCAGATCGTAAAGCCGCGAGCGCAGCATTTTCATGGCCTGTTCCTTGTTCTGGTGCTGCGAGCGTTCGTTCTGGCACTGGGCCACGGTGTTGGTCGGCAGGTGCGTAATGCGCACGGCCGAATCGGTGCGGTTGACGTGCTGTCCACCTTTTCCCGATGAGCGGTAGGTGTCGATGCGTAGGTCTTTGGCGTCGATGTCGATGTGGATCGAGTCATCCACTTCGGGGATGACGAACACGGCGGCGAACGACGTGTGCCGGCGCTTGTTGGCGTCGAAGGGCGATATGCGCACCAGGCGGTGCACGCCGATCTCTTCTTTCAGGTAACCGAAAGCGAATTCCCCTTCGTAGCGCACGGTGACGCTTTTGATGCCCGCCTCTTCGCCGGCCAGGATGTCGGTGATCTCGGCCTTGAAACCCAGGCGCTCGCCGAAACGCAGGTACATACGCAGCAGGATCTCGGCCCAGTCCTGGCTCTCGGTGCCGCCGGCGCCGGGGTGAATGCTCAGGAAAGCGTTGTTGGCATCGCTTTCACCGTTGAGGTAATGCTTGACCTCGGTTTCTTCGACAAACTCCTGGAACTGGGTCATTTTTTCTTCCAGTTCGGGGAGCAGTTCGGGGTCCTCGTCGATCAGCTGAAAATAGGCCTCCAGTTCTTCGCCGGCAGCGATAAGTTTTTTGTCGATTATTAGAAAACCGTTCAGGATCTTTTTCTCTTTCTGCAGGCGTGCCGCTTCCTGGGGCTTGCTCCAGATGGCGGGATCGGTCAGCTTGGTGTCTATTTCTTTTATCTGGTCGGCTTTTTTGGATAATTCAAAGAAACCCCCTGAGGTCGGAGGCCTTCTGCTTCAATTCAGCGAACAAACTTTTAATTTGAACTAATTCCATGCCCGGATTGTAGCGGTTTTTGCCCCCGTCGTCAAGGGCCTCACCCCCCGCCCCCTCTCCTAAAGGCGAGGGGGAGAAGAAGGATACGGCATTTTCAAGAAATCCAAGAGTTCGGATTATATGCCTTTCCCTTCTCCTTCAGGGGAAGGGGTGGGAGATGGGGTCATGGATGGAGACGCCGAATCGGCGGGAGAACGATCAATGAGACTTACAATTTGCCAGCCCCGGGGTTTTGTACTATAATTTCAGGGCTTTTTAAAGCGCGGCGAACAAAAAAATGAAGGAAATCTTAGAACGCATCCATATCGTGCTGGTCGAGCCCAAGAACGCCGGCAACATCGGTTCGGTTGTCCGGGCCATGAAGAACATGGGCCTGTCCCGCCTGCACCTGGTCAATCCCGTCCCCTTCCGCGACGAGGCCGAGCAGAGAAAAATGGGCTACCGCTCGCAGGAGATCATCGCCGCCGCTGGCGAATTCACCAGCCTTTCCGAAGCACTGCAGGGCATTTCGCAGGTGTTCCTGGCCACGGCCAAAAAAGGCAAGTGGAAAAAGGATTTTCTGTCACCGGCCCAGGCCGCGGCGCGCATCGCCGCCGGCAGCACAGCTGAAAGGATCGCCCTGGTCTTCGGCCGCGAGGACAAGGGGGTGACCACCGACGAGAGCCAGTCGGCCAACTACTTTATTCGCATCCCCATGGCCGGCACCTACCCATCGCTCAACCTTTCCCAGGCGGTGATGGTGGTCACTTACGAAGTATTCAAGGCGGTCCATGAAAGCGGCCAGGCGGACGGCCTGCCGCGCATGGCTGAAAAAAAAGCCTTCGAGCGGCTGACCGAAAACATCTGGAACCTGATGAAGAGTCTGGAGGTGCGTGAACCGGAAAACGGCCTGTTCCACCGCTCACTGAAGCGGGCCCTGAACCGCACCCGCTGGACCAACGCCGACGTGGCCGTCTTCGACCGTTTTTGCAAGCAAATGCGCTGGTTCGCCGAGAAACGCTGCCGAAGCACTCAGGAAGAGGATAAATAAGCCAATGAGATTTTTCAACACCATGACCCGTCGCCTGGAGGAATTCCGCGAGATCGAGAAAGGGGCCATCGGCCTCTATACCTGCGGCCCCACGGTTTACGATAACCAGCACATCGGCAATTACCGTTCCTACGTGTTCGAGGACCTGGTCAAGCGCTTTTTCATTTTTTCAGGATACCGGGTCCGCCACGTGATGAACATCACCGATATCGATGACAAGACCATCCGCAAGGCCAATGAACTGGGCTTGCCGCTGGCCGAGGTGACGCAAAAATTCATTGACGCGTTTTACCGCGACCTCGGCGCCTTGAACATCCTCAAAGCCGATGTCTATCCGCGCGCTACCGATCATATCCAGGAGATGTTGAACCTGATCGCCGTGTTGCTGGAAAAGGGCTTTGCTTACGAGAAGGATGGATCGGTCTACTTCCGCATCGAACGCTTTAAAGATTACGGCCGTTTGGCCAATATCGATGCCAACAATTTGCAGCCGGGCGCGGCGCTGGAAGCCGACGAGTACGAAAAAGAATCGATCCAGGACTTCGTTCTCTGGAAGGGCAAAAAACCGGGAGAGCCGTCCTGGCCAGCCCCTTTCGGCGAGGGGCGCCCGGGCTGGCACATCGAATGCTCGGCCATGAGCATGAAGTACCTGGGCGCGCATTTCGATATCCACATGGGCGGCGTGGACAATATTTTCCCGCACCATGAAAACGAGATCGCCCAGTCCGAATGCGCCAACGGTCAGACCTTCGTCAATTATTGGCTGCACTGCCAGCACCTGGTCGTGGACAACAAGAAAATGTCCAAATCCCTGGGCAATTTTTATACCCTGGCGGAGCTGATTGAGCGCGGCTTTGATCCCATGGCCGTGCGCTACCTGCTGATTTCCAGCCACTACCGCAAGCTGCTTAATTTTACCTTCGCCAATCTGGAAATGGCCGGCCAGGCCTTGAATCGTATCAGGAATTTTATTTTTTCATTGAAAAACGTTGAGAACCCCGGGGAAGCCACCTCCGAAATTTCGGCCCTGATTGCCTCCAGTCGAAACGATTTCACCGAGAATATGGCCGACGATTTCAACATTTCAGGAGCCCTGGGCGTTTTATTCGATTTCATTCACGGAATCAATCAGGAAATGAACGGACTCAGTCAAAAGGATGCCGCCGCTATTCTGGCATTCCTGAAGCGTCTGGATACGGTCCTTGGCGTGTTTGAACAGGAAGATGCCGCCCCCCTGGCGGCGGCCATCGAGGAAAAAATCACCCGGCGCGAAGCAGCTAGGAAAAACAAGGATTTCGCTCAGGCCGACGCCATCCGCTCTGAACTAAAGCAACAGGGAATCGCGCTGCTGGACACCCCGAACGGGGTGAAATGGAAAAAAGAGTGACTCGTTTCTGGCCGCACCGGCGGCAATGCTACTTCTCGAAGGCGTTGCGGATATAGCTAACGATTCTTCTGAGCAAGGAATCTCTTTTGCCCGCCCGCTGTTTGAGGATGATGGCTTCCTTGGTCCCCTTGATGCGAAAGTTGATTTCGTTGTAAGCCGGGTTCAGTTTCTTGGTTTTTTCGTAGAACTCAAGTGCAATCCTGTAATTTCCGGCTTTGAAATAGTTTTCGGCGGCGTAGAAGCAGGCATCGTCATAGTTGGGATCGCGCTTGAGGGCGTCGGAAAAATATTTTTCGGCTGCATAGAAGTTTTTTCTTACCGTCAGGATGATGCCCAAATAAATCAGCAGGAAAATATTGCGTTTGTTGAGCTTGTAGGCTTCGTGGAATTTTTCCCCGGCCTGGAGGTAATTATCCTTGCACAGCGCGTAGACGCCCTGGTTGTAAAAAAACTTGGCCAGTTGATCTGGGGAGAAAAGACTCATTTCTATTTTTTTGTTGGCGGCCTGGTAAATTTTCAGGATCTTGAGGAATGTTTCGTGAAGGCGTACGAATTCCTCTTTCAATATGTCCTGGTTGACGATGATGCGCTGGAATTTGATCTGCAGGGTTTTTTCCAGGTATTTTTCGAGAATTTCAGGCAATGACGCCCCTTTACCCAAATTAAAAAGACGCAAAAGTTCTTCTAAATATTCCGTGCTCTCCATAATGTAAATTTTAGCACAATTTATAAAAAATTAAAATCTTTTTGCAAGAGGTGAAAAACTTCCATGGTGTTGGCCCGGGTTTTGGCGAAAGGGCCGCTGCTGTCAATAATGTAATTGGCCACTTTTAGTTTTTCCTTCAACGGGAATTGCGACTGGATGCGTTTTTCAGCATCGGGCCGCGTCAGCTTATCGCGCGCCATGGCCCGCTGCAGCTGTTCGGCAACCGCTGTATAAACCACAATGATCTTTTCGAATTCATTGTAGATGCCCGATTCGAGCAGCAGGGCCGATTCGTAGATCAGAAAGTCGTAAATCCTGGTTTCGGCAATGGCGCGGATCTTGTTTTGCCGTTCCTCGCTGACCAGCGGGTGCACGATGGTATTGATGAAATTCCGTTTTTCGTGGTCTTCGAAAAGAATTTCACTGAATTTTTCCTTGTCCAGCCCCTTTTCCCGGTCGTATATTTCAGGGCCGAAGGCGGATATGATCTCCTGCAAAATGGGTGAATCCTTGCTGAAAATGATATTTTTGGCCAGTTCGTCGGCGCGCATGGTGTAGCAACCCTGTTCTTCCAGGACTTTCAGCACAAATGTCTTGCCGCTACAGAAACCACCGGTCAGGCCGATTGCGTGCATTTACATTCAAGTTAAGGCTTACTTTTTTTGGCCCTTGATGAAATCAGAGAAATTAAAGATTGTATTCTGGTCAGTGACGATGGCTTGGATGCTGGGGGCCAGAAGCTTGACGTATTCGTACTGGATCAAAGCCGGGTTGTCGGCCAGGGCCTTGCCCTTCAGGCGCAGGGATTCGGCTTCGCCTTCGGCCTCGATGATCTTGCGCCTTTTTTCAAGTTCTTGCTTTTCCAAAACGTATTTCATGCGCTGGGCTTCCTGCTGGGCGATCTGCTTGTTTTCGATGGCCTGCTGGAAATCCTTGGAGAACTGGACGTTGCGCAGCAGCACCTCGTCACAGATAATGAAACTCTTTTTAAATGAATCGGCCAGGCCTTTGTTGATCTCGGACTGGATGCGCAACCGCTTTCCCGAATAGACGTCGAGCACCGGGTACTCCGATACGATCATGCGCACGGTCGAGCGCACCTGGGGGCGGATAATCTTGTTGACGAAATCGATGCCGATGCGGCGGTGCAGCTTGTCGAGGTTTTCCAGGTCGGGGTGGTAGCGCACAGAAATATCCAGCAGTACGGTCTGCCCGTCCGAGGTCAGCGCCTGCAGCGAGTCGTCGCCCCGGATCTCGCCTTCCAGGGCCATGATGCTCATGGTGTAGGTCCTGGCCTTGACATCGTACACGGTGGGTTCTTCGACTAGCGGCACGAGGAAATAAAACCCTTCGTTGGGGGTGACGCGCAGATTGCCCGTGGCTTTGTTAAAAATCACCGCCCTTTCGCCGGGATCGACAATGACGTAGATCTTTAACATGAAAACAAGCAAGAATAAAATGACTATTCCTACCAATATATATTTCCCGATATTTTTGGTCATATCGCCTCCTTCTTTAAACACTTTTTTGATGTTTTCTATGAAATCAGTGTAATCAATTCATTTTTTATTGTCAAGGAATACTTGCTGGAGTTGCTTTTTGGCTTTCCTTGTTTTTTTGCCGGGAATATAATATTTGCGCTGTCAACTTTCCGGCTGCTCATTTCGTTATACTGTTTGTATGAGCAAAATTGGAGGATGACAATGGCCAAAAGAATGTTGTTTGCGCTGCTGCTGATTGTTGTCGTTTTATTCAGCAACGGTTGCTTTAATGTAAGAATCGAACAGGATGTCGATTTTCCGGTCAGCCGATTTGCTGAAGTTCGGAAAAAGATGGCGGTCATGGAAAAGCACAACCCGGAGCGCATCGGCAGGGTCGAGACAATGCAGGTGCTGGTTTATGACGGCCAATCCCGGGAACTGGTGCAAGTCGCGGTCCCCATGTGGATGGTCGGCATAGCCAAGGATCGTGCGGAAAAAAGCTCCCGTCGACAGCCGCAGGATGTGGCCGGCCGCTATATTGATTTTGACTTGTCCCATTTGGGAAATATTTCCCGTCTGGGACCGGGACTGCTGGTTCAGGTGGAAGACATGCGGGAAAACACCCATGTACTGGTTTGGCTGGAATGAAAAGGCAGATATGCTTGTATTGCCGAGGGCTGCTGAAGGGCTGATGATCAAGCCCATGGCAAGAGTCGCGGAGGCAAATAAATATGATCTGGAATTTGAGCAGAGCCTGGTGGCCCGGATCAAAAAGGGCGAAAGGGAAGCTTTTGCCGAACTGGTCCGCCTTTACCAAAAAAAAATCTTCATTGTTGCCTATGGATTTTTCCGCGACCGCGACGACGCCCTGGAAATCGTGCAGGAGACACTCATGAGGGTTTATGAAAAAATCGGCTCTTACCAGCCGGAGCATTCCCTGCAAAGCTGGATTTACCGCTTGACCCGCAATTTGTGCGTGGACTATTACCGGAAATATGCAAAAAAAAGGAAGCTGGAAGGTGGCTTAGAAAATGTTCCAACCCGGCAATTGGCCAGCGCCGACAATTGTCAGGCCGCTTACGAGTCCCGGCAGCTCACTGAAGCCATCGACCGGGTTGTGGAAACCCTGTCGTGGCGGCAAAAAGAAGTTTTTTCGCTCAAATACCGCCAGGGAATGAAACTGCGGCAGGTTGCCGAAATCATGGCGATTTCAATCGGCACCGTGAAAGCCCTTCATCACCGGGCCCTGAAGCGAATCAGGCGGGATGTGGCGCCCGACCCGGGAGGTCAATATGAAAGCATGTTATAAGATCCGGCCATTGCTGGAATGGCTGGCGGCGAACGAAATCGTGGACGACCAGCGGCACCTGGTTGAGGAGCATGTGTCTGTTTGCCCGGGCTGCAGGCGTGAATTGGCCGCTTGGCGGTCGCTGCTGGCCGCGGCCTCCGAACCTGCCGCCGCAACCGCTGCGGAACTGCAAGCCATCGATTGGGATGCGGTCAGCGCTAAAATTCTGGCCGGTATCGGTCCGCAACCCGCTCGCGGCCGGCGGCCGGCGCCGATATTTTCTCTCGCATTTCTGGCCGCCGCTGCAGTCTTGGTCGCAATTGTCGGCCTGGGCTTGTTTTTTTTGACGCGCGCCGGCCGTGTGAGCTTTCCCCGGGATGGCAACAGCCGGTTGTCGGCTGCGGCCGTGACGCGTTTGCAGTCAGGGATGGCCCGGGAAGAAGTGGTCTCCTATTTGCAGCAAAGCCAATTGATGCTTACCGATCTGCTCAATGATTGCTCCAGCGAAGAAGTCGCAGTGCGGGAAATCGGTTTGTATTCACGAAAAGCCAAGGAGTTGCTTTTGAAAAAGAAGTATTTTCAGCAGAATTTGCCCGCGCTGGAGTGGCTCAAGGTGAGAAACGTCAGTGAACGGATCGACTGGTTGAATTATGAAATCCTGCAGCTTGAGGATCGGCAGCTTTGCCAGCAGATCTACCGCCTGCAGCGAATCATGGAAAATGAAAGATTGCTGCTGAAAATCCGCTTGCTGGAAAGAGATCTCTCAACCCAGCCTTATCAAGAGGTTTAAATGAAAAAGAAAATATTTTCCGTAATTCTGATGATCTGGCTTTTTTCAGGTGTTTTGGCTGCCGAGGCCGGCAGCGACATCTTTGCAAAGGCCAAGATGCTGATTTTTGACAAACAATGGGCCGCAGCCTTGAAACAGTTGGATGAGGTCATTGGCAAACATGCGGACAGCCGTTACTACGCGGCGGCGCTTTTTTACCGCGGCAAATGCCAGGAAGAACTGGGAGCAAAAAAACAAGCCCTGGAGAGTTATGAAAAATTTGTCAAAACTTCGCCAAGCAGCAATCTGGCCGAAGAGGCGCAAATTTCCATGATTGATCTTGCTGCCGGACTCTATCGGGCCGGGGAAAAAAATTACCTGCAGAAAATGCTAAGGCTTCTGGACCATGAAAACAAAGTGGTTTCGTATTATGCCGCCTTTAAACTGAGCTACCTGGCCGATCGCAAAAACGCGGCCCGGGCCTTGCCGGTGCTGCAAACCATTCTGGACAAGGAAAAGGACGAAGAATTGCGTGACCGGGCCAAGATCGCGGTCATGAGGATCGATCCGGCCCGGCTCAAGGGCATGGACCGTCAAAATAAAGATTTGACGGAGCGATTGCTTAAGATCCGCATTTATAATAAAAAAAGTTCCCAAGAAGAGTTTTCATTGAATATTCCTTTGGCATTGGCCGATCTGGCCCTGAGGTCACTGGGCGCCGAAAAAAAGCGGGCGCTGCAGAAAGAAGGCTATAACCTGGACAGGATCCTGAACCAATTGATCGTCAAGGGCATGAAGATTGATATCAAGGATGAGGATAGCGTAATTCAAATCTGGGTCGAATGAACCCATTTCAGGAGGATACATGAAAAGAATATTTGTCGGCTTGACTGTTTTGTTGATTGGTTTCGTTATGGTGGCCGGAATTTTTGCCGAAGCGGCCGATGATTACAAAGTCATCAAGAATGCCGTAAAAAGTCCGGAGTCTTCCCGGGCAGGTCAGAAAGGCGTGCATTGGTTCAAGATCCTGGTGGTGGACAAGGATGGCGATCATGAAAAAGTGAAGATCACCCTGCCTGTTTCCCTGGTGGAGATCATGATGAACGCCTGCCCGGAAAAGAAATTCAAGATCGACCATGGCTGCCAGATCGACATCCGCAAGGTTTGGAATGACCTGAAGGCGGCCGGGCCCCTGGCCCTGGTGGAAGTGGAAGACCACGATGAGACCGTGAAAATCTGGTTCGAATAAAACGGGTCGGCGCCGGGCCCGGACGCGAGCGGCCGGAGACAAAAGCGCGGCTTTTGTCTCCGCCGTTCTTTCCGCTGCCGGGCCTGGATCGTCGCCCTCTCCTCCCCGCCTTGCCGGCGGCGTCGCGGCGGCCGTCGCAGCGCGACCGGCAAATAGTCCAAAACGGTTGATTTCACCTTGCCAGTCCGCCGGGGCTGTGCTACCATGCCCTCACCCAAATGAAGCGGATAAAACTCTATTCAAGCGACGGAGTGATGCTCCTGGTGGTCACATCCTGGGCGTTGAATTTGTCGCTGGTCAAGGTCGCCCTGAGGGAAATCCCGCCCCTGCCTTATAACGGCATCCGCCTTTTGCTGGCATCCGCCATCCTGTTCTTCTGGCTGCTGCTGCGCAGGGGAAACCTGCGATTCGACCGGCAGGATCTGCCCAAGCTCATTTTACTCTCTTTTTCAGGCCATGCCCTTTACCAGTTTCTGTTCATTTCCGGCATTCATATGACCACGGCCTCGAATACGGCGGTGATCTTCGGCGCCACGCCGATCATGATCTCCCTGCTCAGTTCCTTCTTCAAGCATGAAAAGATCAAACTGTTGGGCTGGCTGGGCATCGCTCTGGGTTTTACCGGGATATACCTGGTCATCAGCGGCCGGGCCGGGGGCTTTTCGCTCACACGCCAGACCTGGAAGGGGGACCTGCTGCTTTTTTCGGCCGTGTTTTTCTGGGCACATTATTCGGTTTCCGCCCGGCCCCTTTTAAAAAAGTATTCCCCCCTGAAGTTCACCGCCGTGACCATGGGGCTGGGGGCGCTGATGTTTTTTCCGATTGCCGTTCCCCAGCTGCGGAAACTCCCGTTCGCCTCCATATCGCTCCAGGCCTGGATGTGCATGTTGTATTCGGGTGCGATCGCCCTGTCCCTGGCCCTGGTATTGTGGTTCTTTTCGGTGCGCAAGGTGGGGAACAGCCAGACCGCCGTTTATTCCAACCTGCAGCCGGTGCTGGCCGTTGTCATTGCCCACCTGCTTATTCGCGAGACGATCACCCATACGCTGTTGTTGGGAACCCTGATCGTGGTTGTCGGCATTTATTTTACCAGGCGCGGGCGCGAGACCGCTACCGGGTAGCAGGAATGGAAACGGGGACATGAAAGATCTGAAATGGCAAGTTCTTCTGTCGGCCGGACTGATATTGCTGACCTGCGGCCTTTATGCGGTCCACTTCCTGCTCTTCCGCGATGCGCACCATATTTTTATTTACATGCTGGGCGACATCGCTTTCCTGCCTCTGGAAGTTCTCTTCGTCACCCTGATCATCAACCGGCTGCTCAGCAAGCGCGATAAGCTGGTCAAACTAAAAAAATTAAACATGGTCATCGGCACGTTTTTCAGCGAAGCGGGCGCCGAACTGCTCAAACTGTTCCTGGAATTCGAAAAAAACGACGAAGCCCTGAAAACCGCCATCCTGCATGACCGGCGCTGGGCCGACAAGGACTTCAGGCGGCTGCAGCAGCGCCTGCAGGGATATGGCTATAATATCGATCCCCGGAAGGGCAACCTGCCGGCAATGAAGGAATTTCTGACCTCGCGACGCGGGTTTCTATTGTCGCTGCTGGGCAATCCCCACCTGCTGGAACACGACAAGTTCACAGACTTGTTGTGGTCGGTTTTTCATCTCACCGACGAATTGGGCTACCGTGAGGATTTCTCCCTTCTGCCCGATGCCGACCTGCAGCACCTGTCCCAGGACCTGCGCCGTGCCTTTCATTTGCTGGTGCTGGAATGGCTCAGCTACATGCGGCACCTGAAGCACGCCTATCCCTACCTTTTTTCCCTGGCCGTGCGCACCAATCCTTTTGACGCCCAGGCCACGCCTGTCTTTCGCTGACGAATTCCCTCCCCTGATACAACCGGGTGACTGAGATTTTTAGAGAAAAATTATATTTTATAGTGAGTATCGCAAAGTCAACGGAGGGAAAACATGAAAAAAACAATGTTTTTCGTCATTCTGGCAGCATTTTCGGCAAGCATGATCTCAAGTGCTTCCCTTACTCTTATTCAACCCAACGGCGGAGAACTTTGTCTCGGGCAGCAAAATTATCAGATCAAATGGACGGCTGTGAATATCACCGAGAAGATCAAGCTGGTTTTGTTCAGGAACGATGCCAAGATCGCCATCATCGCCGAAAACCTGAATTCCGCGTCCTCGCCTTACCTTTGGACGGTCGGGCAATATATTGGCGGCACCGCGCCAGCCGGCAATGGGTACAAGATCCGCATCCGCACCATGAGCAACACCATCGAGGATTTTAATGATTCCTATTTCACGCTAAAAACCGAATCACCGCCGTGCCCGCCGCCTCCTCTCTCCGGCACCTTGGATCTCGTTTCCCCGATGGAAGGTGCACAATGGGTGCTGGGTCACGAGTACAAAATCAAATGGACTTCGACCAAACGGTCCGGAAAGGTGCGCCTGGAGCTGGTCCGCTACCAGGGGCCGATGCTGGGGATCATTGCAGAAAACCTGCCAGCGAGCGGTTCCTAATTGCCGAGGGTCCGTTGGGTACTCACTATAAATAAGGAAAACGGGTTTCAGACCGCCGTACTCTTGACAATAAAATTCCTTTGAATTATGTTTTTATCAAGAGGGGAGGAGAGTGATCATGAAAAAGAAAATCATCATTCTTGGTTCAGTGAGCGTATTGATCCTGCTGGCCGGGCTGGCTGCCCAGGCGTTGATAAAAACCGGAGACGAGGCGCTGGGCACCAGGAAATACGCGGATTTCCAGACGCCCAAGTTCTGCGGCACCTCGTGCCACGTCGATTTTTACCAGCAGTGGACGCAGGCCATGATGTCCCAGGCCTATACCCACCACTGGGATGAGATCGAGTATTTCAAGCTGGCTGTGCCCCATGCCGAAAAGGACAGCATGGTTGCCGGCGTCAAGGCCGGCTGCAACGGCTGCCATACGCCCATGGCCTTCATGGCCGGCGATGTGCCGCCGCCGCTTCCCGAAAAAAACAGCCGCGCCAATGAATCGGTTTTCTGCGACATCTGCCACACCGTGACCGGATTCAGCGGCGACACGCCGCACAACTTCAATTTCATTTCCGAACCGGGCAAGACCAAGTACGGTCCGCGCCAGGGCAAGAATTCGCCTGAACACAACATGGTCCAGTCGGCTTTCCTGGGCCAGGCGGAATTTTGCGGCACCTGCCACAACGAGATGAGCCCCTATGGCGTTTGGGTCAAGTCCACCCACCTGGAGTGGAAGGACGGTCCCTACGCCAAGGAAGGGGTGAAGTGCCACAACTGCCACATGACCTACGCCGAAGGGTATTCCGCGGCCATGGGCAACAAGTATGCCGATGTGCGTCAGCACCTCTTTCACGGCGCCCACGACCCGGGCAAGGTGCAGGGGACGATCGAACTGCGCATCCATCCCGATATCCGCGAGGCCGAGCCCGGCGAGAAAGTGAAATTCACCATCGCCCTGTTCAACCAAAAGACCGGCCACAAATTCCCCACCGGTTCGGTCGAAGACCGCATCGTCTGGATGCACGTGCAGGCAATCGACGCCAAGGGCAACGTCTTTCACCTGCCGGTGGATAAAAAGGGTTTTGCCGGCGAAGAATACACCCTCGGCAGCGATGTATTGGCCTACCAGGATATGGGCATCCCCCTGAATGATCCTGATTTCAAGGGTGTGCAGCGCGACGGCATCCCGCTTGGCGACCGCATCTTCCGCATGCCCTATTTCGACCCCCAAGGGCGGATGACCATCATGCAATGGAACACCAAGACCCAGGGTGTCGATTACCGCATCGGGCCCCGGGAGACCAAGCTGGAAACGTGCAGCTTCACCTTGCCGCAAACCATCGCCCTGGGCCCCTTGAAGGTCACCGCGGTCTTGAATTACCAGAAACTGGTCAAACCGGTGGCCGATCTCCTGGGCGTGCCGGCCGACGAGGCCGAGATCGTCAAGGTCAACGAACATTCGACGGTCATTGAAGTCGTCGATTGAGGAGAATGCCATGAAAAAAACGCTTTTGATTTTCATTTTGATGTTTTTTATCCTGGGCGCGGCCGATGTCCTGAATGGCATGCCGGCTTTCGCCCGCAAGTACCAGATGTCGTGCAAGACCTGCCACGCTCCTTTCCCGAAACTGAAACCCTATGGTGCTGAATTCGCCGGCAACGGCTTTGCCCTGAAGGACAAGGATGCTCCGCGCTATTTCACCGATACCGGGGATGAAAAAGTGTCTTTGCTGAGGGATTTGCCGGTGGCCATACGTTTCGAGGGCTATGCTTCGTTCAACAACGCCCATTCCCAAAGCCTTGATTTTTCCTCCCCTTTCCTGATCAAGCTGCTTTCCGGCGGCGTGATCGCCCGCAACATTTCCTATTATCTCTATTTCTTTTTCGGTGAAAAAGGGAAAGTGGCCGGGCTCGAGGACGCTTTCCTGATGTTCAACGAAGTCTGGGGTGATCTGGATATTTATATCGGTCAATTCCAGGTGTCCGATCCATTGTTCAAACGGGAACTGCGGCTCTCCTATGAGGGGTATAAGATCTATGAAAGCCGGCCGGGACTTTCCGGCATCGACCTGACCTACGACCGCGGCATCATGTTCACCTACGGCCTCAAAGGCGGGCCCGACCTGACCCTGGAAATCGTCAACGGCAGCGGCATCGGTGAAAGCGAAGCCAATCCCTACGGCAATTTCGACGCCGACAAATACAAAAATGTCCTGGGACGGATCACCCAGGATATTGGCAACAATTTCCGCATCGGTGCGTTCGGCTACACGGGCAAAGAAGCGGGGCCGAACGGCCTGGTCAACAGTCTGTGGATGGCCGGCGTCGATGCGACGCTGTCTGTCCCCAAACTGGAATTGAACCTGCAATTCGTGGAGCGGCGCGACAAGAACCCCTCATTTCTGCTGGGTGCATCCGAGATCGCGACCTGGGGTGGCTTCGCCGAACTGATCTACCTGCCGCGCGGCGACGACAGCCAGTGGTACGGCGCCGGCATGTTCAACTGGGTCGATTCGGACCAGGAGGAGTTGAAATACACTGCGGTCACGGTCTACGCTGGCTACATGCTGCGGCGCAATTTTCGCCTGCTGGCCGAAATCACCTATTTGATCAAGGGGGTGGAAGGAAGGCACCCGCGCCTGGGCATCGGCATGGTCACCGCTTTTTAGTTTTTTTGCCTTTCCCAGCCCCGGCTTTTTTGAATTGACTTTTGTCGTGCCGCCGCTTAGAATTCCCTCATGATAATGAATAATTTACAAAACCGCGTTGCAAAACAATGCAAATTCGCCGCATTATTTTTGCTTTTTGTTTTCTTCCTACACTCTATTCATCATGCCGCCAAAAAAGTTGTTTTTGACACGGTCGATCCTGAAAAAATAGACGCCTTGAACGAAAAAGCCGTGGATTTTCTAAAATCCGATTTTGACAGGATCCTGATGCAAGCCAACCGTTTTGTCGGGCAAAAGGAATATCTCAAGGCCGCGCAATATTATCTGGCGCTCTTGAAGTTCAATCTCAATGATTCAACCACTATTTATAACCTGGCCTGCTGCTACGGGCAGTTGGGAAAAGCCGATTTGGCGGTCAAATGCCTGGTCATGGCGGTCAGGGCCGGTTTTCGCGATTTCCAACTGCTGAAAAACGACAAGGATTTTGCAGCGATCCGCTTCACTCCGCAATTCAGGGAGCTATTGTCCCGGCTTCCGCTTTGGCAAGATCCCGGTGTCGAGGTGATCTTTGTAAAGACAAGCAAACTGTTGGAGTTCCAGGTCAAACTCCCTCAGAAATTCGATTCCACGCATAGCTATCCATTGCTGGTCGGGCTTCATGGCAATGGCGGCACTCCCGACCACATGATGGAAACAATGAACAAAACCTTGAAAAAAGAGCCGGTGATCTTGGCCGCTCCCCATGGTGCTTACCCAAACTTCTCCCAGTTGCGCGGCCGCCATTTTTCCTGGGAGATCCAGACCCGAAACCGGGAGTTGTGGAAGATAGCCGATCCGCTTGCGGTCGAAAACCTGAATGAAGTGATCCAAGTGATAAAGAAAAGATACCCGGTAGGGGAAGTCTATATCCTGGGTTTTTCCCAGGGTGCCGCCTACGCCTTCCTGTCTGGCTTCAAGTATGCCGAGACGGTGGCCGGAATTGTCAGTATCGGCGGATTGTTCCCCGAAACCGACACTGAGTTTTCCATGTTGAAAGAAACGGAAATTGCCAACGGGAAAAAATTCCGGGTTTTCATCGCCCAAGGCAGCAATGACCGTTTGATCCCTGCGGGCTTGGGTGTCAAGACCGCGGAAAAGCTGAAAAAATACGGCTACGAAGTGGAGTACCAGGAATACGAAGGCGGGCATGAGATCAGTCCGCAACTTATAAAGAACATATACACCTGGATGGCGAAGAAGTAAGGGATGGATAGGAGCGCCTGCACTTTTTCAACCGGATCAAAACGTAAAAGGTGCGGAACCCTTTACTTGTTTTTGCTATTGGCGGCCGGGATCATATTGCCGGCGCTTTGGGAAAATCCAGAAGATCTGCAGGCATTGCTCAAGAATGCCGAAAGGGATCTGGACTGGCGTTTTTTTGAGGAGGCCGAACGCTCCTATTTGGAGATTTTGCAGCGCTATCCACAGTCAAGCAGTGTAAATGAAGCGCTCGGATACATTTGTCTGATGCAGCAGAAATACGACGAGTCCTTCGTCTATCTTGAAAAGGAGCTTGAAAGGGAACCGGATAATGAACTGGCCCGACTGCTTTTGACAATAGCCCATTTTCAGGCCGGAAACGCGCCAGTGCTCAGGGAAATGATTCAGCAAGTCGGCAACATCAGCAAGAAAAAAACCCGCAAGAAACATCCTTTTTTCAAAAAATTCCTGGGCGACAATCCGGGGCTGCTTTCATTCGTCAAGGGCATTCTATATAAGCAACTAGGCGAATGGGCCTACGCCGAGGAAATGATGGATGAAGCAGCCAGGGAAAAATATAACCTTGCGGAAATCATGGTGCAGCTTGTGGACCAGTACCTGCAGCAGCAAAATTCAGCCGCCGCTGAGTTGATGCTATCCAAATTGGAGCGCCGGAATTTCCAGTTGGCCGAACAGATGAGCGAAATCGTAAAGACGCGGGACCTAAAAAAAGCGCGGGAGTATGCCCGCTCGCGCCCCATAATCATCCGCTATTTCAAGGAATCTATCACGACCATTGTAGATGATTTGAATGCCATGGCTCAGAATGCCGTCAAACGGGCCGATCCGCAGGGCGCCATTAAGAGTTGGCTGAAGGCATTATATGCCGACGACAAGCGCTTTGCTATTCATTACAACATCGCATTGATTTACTGTCTCTATAAATTTCCCCAGGAGAGTCTCTACCATTGCCGTCGCGCCATCGATCTGGGCAATCCCCAATATCAATCCTGGGCTTTGAACCTGGCCGGGAACATTACATTTGAAATGGGTGACCTTGATCAAGCCCTCAAGTTTTATCAGGAAGCACTGGATCTCACCCCAGACTATCTCAAGTGCCGCAACAATCTTGGCCACACCTATTGGAAGCTTGGTGACTTGCCCAACGCGGAGCGGCAATGGCGAATCGTGATTGAAAATTCCGGAAGCGGCGGAAAAGAGCTTGATGTGCGGGAGTGGAATGACAGAGAAAAAATCAAGGTCCTTGTCGATGTCAAGGAGAGTGATGAAATTGTTGAAGCCGGCAAATCGTTGGCGGCTTTGTACATCCAACAGAAGCAGGCGGTCAAAGCCATCCCGCTGCTTAAAATGGTGCTGCAATTCATCCCGTCCGACGCCGACAGCCATTTCGAACTGGGTAGGATACACATGCAACTTGATAGGATGGAGCTTGCCCGCCAGCATCTCGAAACGGCGATCGTCAATGGGACTACATTTGAAACCGAGGCCGGCAAGCTCCTGGTTGAACTGGCAAAGATGATTGAATAAAACAATATGGACTATGACTGACAAGGACCGCTATTCCCAGCACGATCGCCGTTGCGGTCCAATCCATTACACCCGGAGGGGAAATATGAAAGCATTTTTTTGCATAATGGTCGTGTTTGTGTTTCTTTTGCTAAGCCTGCATGCCCCGGCCCAGCAGCAGCCCCTGACCTTCGAGTCATTATACGATTTTGCCACTCCCGGGGATTTGGCTCTCTCCGCGGATGGCCGGTATCTGGTCTATGCCGTACGCCGCAGCGATGTTGCTTCAAATTCCAACTCCACAGAAGTCTGGATAATGGCCGCTAACGGGAAAAAAAACCGCTTGATCCGCGCCGGGGCCCATGCGCCCTGCTGGGTCGGCGGCGGCGGCAAGTTTGTTTTCCTTGCCGATGACGGTGGCGTTGATCAGCTTTACAGCTACGATTTGACCAGCGGCAAAATTGATAAATTGACCGCCATTCCGCAAGGTATTTCCGCTTATGTCTGGTCACCCAGCGGCCAGGGTATTCTGTTGACCCGTTCCGTCTACCCCGAGGACAGCAGTCCGGAGTATTTCGCGGTTCAGCAGGCGGCAAAAAAAGAAAAAAAGCACGGTGGATTGATCTATGATAAATTGTTGTTCCGGCCCTATAACCATTTGGATGACGGCACGGTCAAGCACGTTTTTTATTACCAGTTCGCTTCCGGCCGCTTGACCGATCTCAGCCCCGGGCCCTATCATGCCCCCACCTCCCATCTCGGTGGCAACCAGGATTTGGCATTTTCCCCGGATGGACGCAGTGTGGCCTATACCACCAACACCGACCCGGTCAAGGCTGTCAGTACCAATAACGACATTTTCCTGGTAAATATCGATGGCAGCGGCAGACGCCGCCTCACGGAAAACCTCGGCTGTGACGTGTATCCGGTCTTTTCTCCCGATGGTCGCACCCTGGCTTATACCGAGATGGCAAAGCCGGGATACGAGGCCGACCAGAAAAAATTGATTCTTTTCGATCTGGGCAATGGCAGCCGCAGCAACCTGACCCGTGACCTGGACCTGGGGGTGGACGAAATCATCTGGTCGCGCCGCGGCGCTGCCGTTTTTTTCACTTGCAAGGAAAAGGGCTTTGACGCGCTTTACAAAATCGATTTGAAAACCGGTCGATCCACCTGCCTGGTCAACAAGCGCATATTCTCAAACCTGGCCTTGAGCCGGGACGAGAAATCCTTCTATTGCATCACCAGCTCCACGAACCGGCCGGCAGAAATCGCCCGCTTCGACTTGATTGAAAAACGCTTCACCACTCTCACCCATCTGGCCGATGATTTCGTAAAAGACCATGTCCTGCCCGGCCGCAGCGAAGTTTTCTGGTATAAAGGCGCTTACGGCGATGATGTGCAGGGCTTTTTGACCAGGCCCGTGCCTTTCGACCCAGGCAAAAAATATCCGCTGGTCATGCTCCTTCATGGTGGCCCGGAAGGGGATTGGAACGGCGGCTGGAGCAATTACGGCGGCAATGTCAACCTGTTTGCCGCGCAGGGCTATGTGGTGGCCAAGCCCAATATCCATGGTGCCACCTCTTTCGGGGCCAAGTTCAAGGAAGCCATTCTCAACCATTGGGGACGGGTTGATCAGGAAGATATCATGAAATGCCTGGACTACCTGGTTGCCCGCTACCCCTTCATTGACGGCAGTAAAATCGGTGCCAGCGGCCGCTCTTATGGCGGCTATCTGGTCAATTGGCTCAACGGCCAGACCGACCGCTTTGCCTGCTTCGTTTCCGTGGACGGAATCTTCGACCAGTTGATGTCGTATTACAGCACCGATGAGCTTTGGTTTCCGGAAATGGAATTCGGCGGTACCCCCATGAGCAACCGCGAGGAGTATATGCGCTCCTCGCCCAGCACCTATGCGCAGAATTTCAAAACACCTACTCTGGTTTTACACGGCGGCAAGGATTACCGCGTCGATCTCTCGCAGGGGATTGCCATGTATACAGCCCTGCAGCGCCTTGGTGTGCCGGCCCGGTTCATTTTATTTCCGGATGAAGGACATTATTACCGTAAACTGCAAAACTGGAAATTTGCAACCCAACAGCAGTTTGCCTGGCTGGCCCGCTTCCTTAAGAATTAAACGGTCAAACAACTCCGACAAAAATTTCTGTGAATCGGCCTTGTTTAAATAAAAATCCGTAAACTATTTCAAACCGGGCCGCCGGCCTCAAACATGATCTGCTGGATGCGGGCGATGGTGGCCTCGGTGTCGCTCAATATCCCCTCGCGCAGCTTCATGTTGTCCAGCAATTGCAGGGCCAGGGTTTTCAGCAGCGGCGCGGCCGGGTCCTGCTTGTGCAGGGCCACCATTTTTTTGATCAGGGAGTGTTCGGGATTGATCTCGAAAACGCGTTTGCCAAGCTGGTAATCCTTGTTTACCATTTTCATGATCTTTTCCATCTGCACGGAAGGGCCGTCGGCCGGGTTGAGCAACAGGCAGGGGCTGTCGGTCAGGCGCTTGGATATTCTTACCTCCTGGATCTGTTCGCCGTAAATGGTTTTCAGGTAGACCACCAGGTTTTCCGCGTCCTTTACAACATCCGCATCGGCGGCCTCGCTTTTTTCCTCCAGGGGGATGTCGGCGCTTTCGGCCATCTTGAATCCCTTCTTGTCGTACTCGCGCAGATGGTCGAGGACGAATTCGTCCATGGGATCGAGCAGGTAGAGCACTTCATGATCCTTTTTGCGGAAGATCTCCAGGGCCGGGTTTTTTTCAATGGCCTGGCGGTCAGCGCCGCCCAGGAAGTAGATCTCCTTTTGCCCCTCGGGCATGCGTTCGACATATTCTTTCAGGTCGGTCAGCTGGTCGGCGCCGCTTTTGGAGCTGGAAAAGAGGAGCAGCTGGGAGAGCTTTTCCCGGTTCTCATAGTCGCTGACAATGCCTTCCTTGAAGTTCTTGCTAAAGTTTTTCCAGATGCTCAGATACTGGTCGCGGTTTTTGCTTTTGACGCTCGCCAGGTGTTCCAGGAGTTTTTTCAGCACGTGTTTTTTGATCTTGTCGATGCGCACGTTGCTCTGGATGGTCTCGCGCGAGATGTTCAGCGGAATTTCCTCGGAATCGATGATGCCTTTGACGAAGCGCAGGTATTCGGGCATGATGTCCTTAGAGCCCTTCTGGATCAGGATCTTCTTGGAATAGAGGTCCACGCCCGGCTCGGTCTTCATCAGCCCCAGCAGCTCGAACGAGGTCTTGGGCACGAACAGCAGGCAGGCGAATTGCACCGGGGCGTCGGAAGAAAGATGCAGGTACGTTTCCGGGTCTTCCTGGGTGTTCTCGAAAAACTTGTAGAAGTCGGCATAGTCCTTCGCGCTCAGTTTTGACTTGGGCTGGGTCCAGATGGCGTCCTGGCGTTCGATCTTTTCCCCCTCCAGATAGATGGGGAAGGGTACGAACTTGGAGTGCTTCAGGATAATGCTCTTCAGGCGGTAGACCTCCAGGAACTCCTTCTCGTCCTTCTTGAGCAGCAGCTCGATGCGCGTGCCGCGGCCGGCTTTTTCCACCGCCTCGATGGAGTAGCTGCTTTCGCCCTTGGATTTCCACAGCCAGGCCTGGCTGTCCGGCTGCCAGGGCTTGCTGACGATGTGGATCTCCTTGGCCACCATGAAGCTGGAATAAAAACCCACGCCGAATTTGCCGATCAGGTCCACCTGGTTCTTGGCCGGGGACTCGCTGATCTTTTTCAGGTAATCCAGGGTACCGGAATGGGCGATGGTGCCGATGTTGCCGATCAGTTCCTCTTTGCTCATGCCGATGCCGTTGTCCTCGATGACCAGCTTGTTGTGCTTTTTGTCGACGCTGATGGTGATCTTCAGCTCCTCATCCTTGCCGGCGAGACCGGCTTCGGTCAGGACCTCGAACTGCATCTTGTTCAGGGCGTCGGCGGCGTTGGACACCAGTTCGCGCAGGAAAACCTCCTTGTTCTTGTATAGCGAATAGACCAGGATGTCGAGCAGCTGCTTGACTTCCGACTGAAATTCAAATGTTTGTTCTTTTTCGGTACTCATTTTTTCTCCTTGCTTGTTTTACGTTTCATTATACCATTTCTGTCAAGGGGCACATTCCTTTGAAAAGGCGGAATATTCCTGAAAACGGTTGCTAAAAAGCGCGGTTTTGCATACAATAACTTTTGCAGAAAAAATTCATCATAAAATAATTGAGGAGGACAAATGGCGATTGTCGTGACCGGAAAGAATCTGAAAGTCGAAGATGTGTATAAGGTGGCCTACGGCCTGGAAAAAGTCGAACTGCATACCGATGCCGTGGAAAGAATCAAGAAATGCCGCGCTTTCATCGAGAAGCGCATCGAGGCGCGCGAGATCATGTATGGCGTCAACACCGGCATCGGCGAATTCTCCGAAGTGGTGTTGACCGACGAGCAGGTGGGGCAGTTCCAGAAATACCTGATCTACAACCATGCGGCCGGCATCGGCACGCCTGTGCCAATCCCCGAAGTGCGGGCGGCGATCCTGGGCCGCATCAACGTCCACGCCAACGGTTATTCCGGCTGCCGCCCCGACATCACCCAGACCATGGTGGCCATGCTGAACAAGGGGGTGACGCCGGTGGTCTGCAACAAAGGCAGCGTCGGCGCCTGCGGCGACCTGGCGCCCATGAGCCAGATCGCGCTGCTGCTGATGGGCGAGGGTGAGGCCTTTTTCGAAGGCGAACGCCTGAGCGGTGCCGCGGCCATGAAGAAAGCCGGCATCCCGGTGCCGGGACTCAAGGCCCGCGACGGTCTGGCGGCCATCAATGGCAGCAACCTGATGACCGCCATGGCCAGCCTGCAGATATATGAGGCCGAACGGCTGCTCAAGCAGGCCGAGATCGCCGCGGCCATGACCCTGGAAGCGCTGATGGCCAACATGAAGCCCTACGACGCCCGCCTGCACACGCTGCGCGGTTTCCAGGGCGCCGTCACCTCGGCCGAGAACATCAAGCGCATCATCGAGGGCTCCGACCTGCTGGGCAAGGTCAAGGTCAAGGTGCAGGACGCCTACAGCATGCGTTCCACGCCGCAAGTGCTGGGCGCTTTTCGCGACCAGCTGCGCTGGACGCGCAGCCAGATCGAGATCGAGCTGAACGGCGTGGGCGACAACCCCATTTTCCTGGCCGACGACCAGGTGGTGCTGACCGGCGCCAACTTCCAGGGCTCGCCGATCTCCGTGCCGCTGGATATGCTCGGCGCCTGCGTGACCATGGCCTGCGTCATTTCCGAGCGGCGCCTGAATCGCCTGCTCAATCCTGCCCTAAGCGTCGGACTGCCTGCCTTCCTGACCGAAGGCGCGGGCATGTATTCCGGGCACATGCTCAGCCAATACACGGCCGACATGATGATCGTCGAGCAGCGCATCCTCTCCATGCCGGCCTCCATCCAGTCGATCCCGGCCGCGGCCGACCAGGAGGATTTCGTCTCCATGGGCATGAACACGGCCCTGAAAACCAGGCAGATCATAGACAACGCCTACGGCGTCCTGGGCATTGAATTCATCGCTGCCGCCCAAGCACTCGACTTCCGCGATTTTAAGCCCGGCAAGGGCACGCTAGCGGCCAAGGAAGCGGTCCGCAAGGTCGTCCAGCACCTGGGAGAAGACCGGCCGCTCTACCCCGACCACAACGCCATGATGGAAACGGTCAAGAAGCGCGATATCCTGCACGCGGTCGAGAACGCCATCGGCGAGTTGAAGACATATTAGATTAAGGGCTAAAAGGGACAGGTTTGAACCCCCTGCGGGGGCAAGCCCTGTCCCAATGTTCCTTATTCACTTATATTCAGATTTCTTAAGCAATCAGTGTTGATATTTCCCTATCCGCATACCATAATAAATCATCCGCCTATTGGAGGGAGAGATTTTTAAAGATGGGCTTGAGAGGATCGTTACAATCATCCGCTGATGGTAGCTCTACGTGGAAACTTTCAAGGATCGAGCGGACCTCTAACCCCAACAATTTCTGCACAGCGTGTATTGCAAATCAGTGCCATTATCAACTGTTTGATCTGATTTATTTGACAAAAAAATCCAATACCATACCGACAACGTGAACAGAAAAAACATGAAAGAGGATGTTATACGCTAAAATATTCAAATTGAGGTCTAAAATGAAGAGATTTTCATTGACTCCGCTCTTATTAATCATCTTTTTAATATCCGGCTGCAATATATCTCCAACAAAACCAGATTTGGATGACGAATCAAAGAATATCCCATGGCAAATGATTAGCGGAAAGATTGCTTATTCACGAACGGAGATGGCCCCAGGTTTGATAGGCTATTTATTTATAATTGATGGGAATTCTAAGAGGGTGAATTTGGTAAAAAAAGCAGAGAGGAGACAATTCACAAATTTGTCTTGGAAAAACGATGGCAGTACGCTTACATTTTCAGATTTTGATGACAGTAGAATGTTATGGCAATTATTAAATATTTTCCCGGATGGAAGCAATCTGGTGAATATCTATCCAGGAGATGCACATTGTAACTATCCCGCTTGGTCAACAAATGGGAAATTAGCATATTTTTACAATGGCGTTGAGCATTTGGGTGAAATCAGAATAGATGGAAGTACTTTTTTTTATAACGGAAAAGAATCTTGCAATCAATCTCGTCCAGCTTGGTCTCCTGATTGTAAATCTCTTGTCATATCTATAGCGGATGAAAAAGCACAAGTTTCATTTATTAAAGTAAATTTGCTCGACAAATCTGTTACACCATTGTTGAAAGCTGAAGGTAATGGGGGTGAAGAAATATTTGATGCACCAATCTACTCACCTAATGGAAAGCAAATAGCTTTTCATAAATATGGTTCATCAATAGGGGATAATGAGGAAATATGGATAATGAATTCTGACGGTTCCAATCCAGAAAAGCTTACAAGTGGTAACATAGACTACTCTCCCGCGTGGTCTCCTGATGGACAATATATTGCTTTTTGCCGGACCTTAGATGTTAGGATGGGCATAACTAAGATTTTTATCATAGGTTTGAATGATCGCTCAATCATTCAAGTTACTGAAAACGTTGCACGATATCTGACTTGGATTCAATAAGCTTGCGGTACCGGGAATGTTTTTTAAAGTTGAATATTCAAGGACGATCGTTTTAAATTTGTTCATTTTTTGCTCTATCCCGACTTCAATGCCATGATGGAGACGGTCAAGAAACGCGACATCCTGCACGCGGTCGAGAACGCCATCGGCGAGTTGAAGACATATTAATTTGGAATAAGACTGCCTAAGTAGGGACAGGTCGCGACCTGTCCCTACATATTCCCCATGTGGGGATCGCCATCTGTCCTGTGACCTTGAGGCGATACAACCAAGCATAGGCGGCCGCGATTGACATTTGTGCCGGGACCTCTTTACAATACAGCCCGGGAACGGGTAAAATAGTTATTTGTGAAAAATATCCGCTTGTCTCCAATTTAATAGCGGGATATAGGCCGGGAATAAAATTCAGGAGGGGCATGAAAATTATGAGTGAACAGCGGGTTGTGGTGACCGGTTTGGGAGCGGTAACCCCGGTTGGCATCGGTGTGGAAGCGTTCTGGCAGGGATTGCAAGCCGGGAAAAACGGGATCGCCAGGGTCACTCATTTCGACCCGACCGGTTTCCGCTCGCAGCTGGCGGCCGAAGTGAAGGATTTCGATCCCCAGGAATGGATCGACAAAAAATCTATCGAGCGCATGGACCGCTTTACTCAATTCGCGGTGGCCGCCGCGGCCATGGCCATGAAGGATGCCGGTTTGGACAACTATGGTTTTGACAAATGCCGGGCCGGGGTCATCATCGGTTCGGGAATCGGCGGTTCGGCCAGCATCGAAGAAGGTCATTACCGGGTCCAGGAGAAAGGGCCCAATTCCCTGACCCCGTTCTTCGTGTCGAAACTGCTGATCAACATGGCCGCCTGCATGGTCTCCGTTCGCTTTGGTTTGAAGGGGCCGCTTTCGGCGCCGTCGGTCGCTTGCTCCACCGGCGCCAATGCCATCGGCGAGGCGTTGCGGATTCTGCAGCGGGGCGACGCCGAGGTCATGCTGGCCGGGAGTTCCGAGGCGGCGGTGACCCCCCTGGCTTATGCCGGTTTCTGCGCCACCCGGTCGATGTCCGCGAATCCGAATGCCGAAAATGCCAGCCGGCCATTCGATCGCAACCGCGACGGTTTTATCATGGGCGAAGGATCCGGCGTTGTTGTTCTCGAAAGGCGCGAGCATGCCATCCAACGTCAGGCAAAGATCTATGCCGAACTTGTCGGTTACGGCAACACCGCCGATGCCTTTCATTTCACCGCGCCGGAGCCCAGTGGCGACGGCATGATCAGGGTCATGAAGGCGGCCCTGAAGGACGCGGCGGTTGAGCCCGGAGAAGTGGACTACATTAATGCCCATGGCACGTCGACTCTCCTGAATGATAAAATCGAAAGCGCCGCCATCATGAACGTATTTGGCAGCCATGCCAAGGTGCTGAAGGTCAGTTCCAACAAATCGATGATCGGCCATCTGCTGGCCGCGGCCGGGGCGGTGGAATTCATCGCCACGGTGCTGAGCGTGCACAGCGGCATAGTGCCGCCGACGATCAATTACACGGAACCCGACCCGGACTGCCCGCTGGATTACGTGACCCAGGGCGCCGAAGCGCTGGCGGTGCGCTTTGCCGCCAGCAATTCATT
>Ga0307379_10001838_pt1 | contig 32382 bp, 26 predicted proteins | sample UN2MG_FD_202237 | JGI IMG/M metagenome (GOLD analysis project Ga0307379, IMG submission 202237) | Soil microbial communities from Risofladan, Vaasa, Finland - UN-2 | ecosystem: Environmental > Terrestrial > Soil > Coastal area > Acid sulfate soil | place: Finland: Risofladan, Vaasa | collected...
AGTGCCCCTGAAAATAGGGCTCATTGGCGGTCACGTTCTTTATGCCGGTGGCCGAGCGATCCCCGTCCATATCGACGATGCGGTCGACGAGGAGGAAGGGATAGCGATGCGGTAGAAGCTTCATGATATCGGCGATTTCCACCGTATCAGGCTTCGTTGTTGCCCCGCTCTCATTCATGCGGACCGGCTCCTTCGGTGCGGCTTTGCGGCTACTCGCCTTGCCCGCTTTGGCCTTGATCAAGTTTCAAATCCTTGCGTTCGGCAAGCAGACGCAGCAGCGTAAGCTCCCTAAACCACTGTCGGATAGGTTTGGCTGGGGTGCCGCCCCAACGCGCGCCGGGTGGCACGTCGCCCCGTACATTACTGCTCCCGGCGATCTGGGCGCCAGCACCGATCTTGACGTGGCCGACAACGCCGACCTGGCCGCCAAGAGCAACGAAATCGCCAAGTTCCGAACTGCCCGAAATACCTGTTTGGGACACGATAACGCAATGCCTTCCGATCACTACGTTGTGCCCGATTTGTACGAGATTATCAATTTTCGTGCCTTCCCCGACGATCGTGTCCCGGAGTGCGCCTCGATCTATAGTGGAGTTGGCGCCGATTTCCACATCATCCTGAATGATGACCCGGCCGATCTGGGGCACTTTGAGGTGGCCGGCCTTGCCCATGGCGAAGCCAAATCCGTCCTGGCCGATGGCGACGCCTGCATGGATTGTGACCCGATTGCCGACCAGGGCGTGGGTGAGCGACACGTTAGGCCCGATATAGCAGCCACGGCCGATATGCACGCGATAGCCGACGACGCTGCCCGCGGCGATGGTCGTGCCCTGACCGATCCGTGCTTCCGCACCGATGATGGCCCCGGGTTCCACGGTTACGCCAGCCTCCAGCGTCGCGCTGGGATGAATATGGGTTGCGGCCCCGGCCATGCTGTCGCTTGCGGTTTTGGGCGTCAGGCCACCCGGATAGAACAAAGCGAGCGCCTTGGCGAAGCCCCGATAAGGCTCTGGCGTCAGCAGGGGGGCCGTGCCGGCAGGGACTTTCTCCCTGATTCTGGGGGCTACGAGACAGGCACTTGCGCCGGTGTCGGCGAGGAGCGGCATGTATTTGGGATTGTCCAGGAAGCACAGATCCCCTTTTGTCGCGCTGTCGAGCGGGCGCACGTCCTCAAGCACGATGCCGGGATCGACGCCTTCGGCCATCTCGGCGCCCGTCGCTTCGGCGACGGCGCGCAAGGAGAACGGACCGGCCCGCTCGAAAAAACCCGGGTGTTCCATCAAACCTCCAGCGGCTGGCGACGCGGCATAAACCCCTGGCGCAAAGCCATAAACCGAAGTGGCTTCATTTAGAAGTTTGTTGAGGCGCCGAAGCGGAAGATTTCCGTCTTGTCGAAGTCTGCCTTGAGCAGCGCCTCGGCGATATCGGCGCGGAGCGGGCCGAGGGGCGACTGCCATATGATGCTGAAGCCCGTGGACAAACGGACCTGGTCGCTGTCGAAGATGAAGCTTCCTTCGTCGTTGTCGACGGCGTCCAGAGCAAGTTGGCTCGGACCCCAAAGCGAGCCGGCATCGACGAAAAAGGCGCCCTGCATGCCGAGACTATCGGGAATGAGCGGGAACGGGAAACGGACCTCCGCCGTGGTCGCCCAATAGTACTTGCCGCCGAGAGAGTCACGCCGGCAGTCCGCCACGCGGATGCCCGTAAGGGGGCTTTCGCAGGCATCGCGTGGGCCGTAACCGGCACGCTCGAAGCCACGGATTGTCTCGCCGCCCTTGAAGAACAAATCCGTCAGGCGAATGTCTTTGTCACCCCAGCCCTCGATGGCGCCGCCCTGGACGCGGCCAACAAGGGTGATCTTGTTGGTGATGGGATAGTAGCCGCGAGCGTCAGCCACGGATCTGATGTAATTCACGTCGCCGCCGACACCGGCGAAATCTTGTGAGAACGAGGTGAAGATACCTGTTGTCGGCGCCTGCGGCACGTTGCGGGTGTCGTAGGCAACGGTATAGCCGACGCTGGAGACGAGGACCTCGCCCTCCTCAGCGGCCTGCTTCACAGCCAGCGACGCATCTCTCGTCGCGTCGTAAATCTCCTCGCGCTGGAGCCGATAGCGCAAGCCCATCTGGGTATTGTCCGCGATGGGGAATCCCACGCGAAGATTGCCGCCGGTGTCGCGCTGCCGGAACGATGCGACATCGCGCAAGTCGACCTCCTTGTGGAAGAGGTCGAAGCCGGCCGCCATGTTGCGATCGAGAAAATTGGGCTCGGTGAAGCTGAAGTCGACCTGGGCGCGCTCCAGGCTGCCCGAGAAGCCGAGACGGACATACTGTCCCTTCCCCATGAGGTTGCGCTCGGTGATGCTGACATCGCCGATCACACCCTCGGCCGTGGAGTAGCCCGCGCCGAAGGACAGCTCGCCGGTCGGTTGCTCGACCACGGTGACAACGAGGATGACGCGGTCAGGTGCGCTGCCGGGCTCCGTCTCGATCTCCACCGATTTGAAGAAACCTAGCGATCGCAGCCGCTTACGGGCGGCCTCGACGAGCAAGCGGTTATAGGCATCGCCCTCGGCAAGCCGGAATTGTCGTCGAATCACACCGTCTTCGGTGCGGAAGTTGCCGACGATATTGATGCGTTCGATGTAGACCCGCGGGCCCTCATCGATCACATAGACGATGTTCATGGTGTGGGTGGCCTGGTCGCGCTCGAAACGCGGCCGGACCTGCCCGAAGGCGTAGCCCTGCTGCGAGACCTTGACCGTCAACGCCTCGACCGTCTTCTCCACCTTCTCGGAGTTGTAGCGCCGCCCGCTCCTGGTCAAGATTGCCCCGTGCAGTTCACTGATATTCAGTGACGGCAACGCGCTCTCGATATCGATCGTACCGAAGCGGTAGCGCTCCCCCTCCTCGATGGTGAAGGTGATGAAGAAGCCGCGGCCGTCGCGATCGAGGTCCGCCGTCGCCGACAAGATGCGGGCATCGGCATACCCGTTCTTGAGATAGAACTGGCGCAGCAGCTCGCGGTCGAGATTGAGCCGGTCGGGATCGTAGATGTTGGTGGATTTCAGGAAGCTCAAGAAGTTCGTCCGCGTGGTGGTGATCACGAAGCGAAGCTGCGAATCGCTGAAGGCGCGATTGCCGATAAAGTTGATGGACCGGACCTTGGTGGTGGGCCCTTCGGTGATCTCGAAGACCACGTCGATGCGGTTGTTGTCGAGATTGATGATCTTGGGGTCCACTTGGGCGGCATAAAGGCCCTGGCGGCGGTAGAGGTTGAGAATGCGCTGCACGTCGGCTTGCACCCGCGCACGGGTATAGACGGCACGCGGCTTGAGCTGGACCTCGGAAGCGAGCGTGTCGTCCTCGATCTCCCGGTTGCCCTCAAAGGCCACCCGATTGACGATGGGGTTTTCCACCAAGATGACGATGATGGTCGGGCCCTGACGACGAATGCGCACGTCCTGGAACAGGCCGGTGGCGAACAGGGTCTTCAGGGATTGGTCAATCTCGGCGGGGTTATAGACGTCGCCGGAGGAGAAGGTGAGATAGGAGCGGACCGTCTCCGGCTCCACACGCCGGTTGCCTTCGACCACGATAGACTGGATGACGGCGCCCTGGGCAAAAGCGGAGAGGTCGCCAAAGCTCGCGCTGAGACCCAGCGAAAGCGGGACGCTACTCATCACTAGGAGGGCCGCGAGCAGCCCTCTTTCCAACGTCCACCGCACCATTACTGGTGTCTTCCCCTCAAGCCGACCCCGTAGGCGAAACGCCTGAGGTCGCAACTGGCCATTTGTTTGTGGCCGATTTTTGATAGTCTTTGTTAACCATGACGGGGACCTCGCGGCCCCCCGTTTATTGGCTCGCCCCTACAATCTCGGATCACAAAAACTTCAAGTGAATCAGATCGTTCCAGGTGGCGAAGATCATTAGCATGAGAACGAAGGCGAGGCCAATGCGGAAGCCGATCTCCTGTGTGGATTCGCTGAGAGGCCGACCTCTCACAGCTTCGATTCCGTAAAACAGAAGATGACCGCCATCCAGCATGGGAATTGGGAATAGATTTATTAGCCCAATACTTACTGAGATGATGGCCGCCAGGTTGAGCAGCGCGACAAAGCCTGCCGTTGCTACCTGTCCCGATATTTGGGCGATACGAAGCGGCCCACCGAGCTGGTCGGCGGCTTCTCGGCCGGTGACCACGTCATACAAATAGCCGAGCGAGCGGGAGATGACGAAATAGCATTCCTTGACGGCCATGACGAAGGCGGTCGCCGGGTCATGGCGCTCTAATGTCCAATCATCGGGTGAGGCGCTTCGCTGAATTCCGAGCAGGCCGATTCGCAAGGTGTTGCCGAAGCGATCGGTGATCTCCTTCCGTTCGGGCGTCGCGGTGATGTCCACGTTCGAGCCGCCCCGATCGACGACGAAATGCAGCTCTTCCTCGGGGCTCATGGCCACGATTCGCTGCATCGCCGTGAAGCTGTTGATGGCCGTGCCGTCAATGCTGACGACGCTGTCGCCGGGCTGAAAGCCGGCCCGCTCGGCGGCGCTATTGGCTGAAACGGTGTCGACCTTGGCAGCGGTGATCCGCTCGCCGAAGGCGCTGAAGATGGCGGTGAAGATGAGAATCGCCAGGATGAAATTGGCGATCGGCCCCGCCGCCACGATGGCCGCGCGCTGGCCGAGCGACTTGCCTTGGAAGCTCCGCTTGCGCTCCGCCTCCGGGAGCGCCTCGAAGACCTTGCGGCCGGACGCGCTCGCGACGTTCTCGTCGTCGATGAATTTCACGTAGCCGCCGAGGGGAATCCACGACACACGCCAGCGGGTGCCCTTGCTGTCGTAGAAGCCAAAGATCTCGGGACCAAAGCCGATCGAGAACACCTTGACCGCCACCCCGCACCAGCGGGCCACCAAGAAGTGCCCGAGTTCGTGGATGAAGACCACGACCGTCAGCACAAAAAGGAAGGGAACGAGGTAGTGGAGGAGGGTGTTGCCGAGGCCGGCAAGCAGATTTATCGTGTCCATAGGTGGGGGCCTAACTTAACTTTGGGGCGTTATCTAGCCCGCCATAGGGGCTTATGCAAACCGCGCGAGCCAGCCCCGCGCGCGCGACCGCGCCTCTTCATCGATCTCGAGCACGTCGTCTGCGTTTTGCGGCGCCAGACCCATCAGATCGGCGCAGGCGACCAGCGTCGCCTCGACGAGCCCGGCGATGGCGAGAAAGCCGAGGCGCTTTTCGAGAAAGGCTGCCACAGCAACTTCATTGGCAGCATTGAGCACCGTGCCGGCGCTGCCTCCAGCGGCAAGCACCTCTTTCGCCAGGCGCAAAGCCGGAAAGCGCTCCAGATCGGGTGCCTCGAAACTCAGCGTGCCGATCCCCGCCAGGTCGAGACGTCTATTGGGCACGTGCATGCGCTCGGGCCAGGCGAGGCTATAGGCGATCGGCGTGCGCATGTCAGGGCAGCTGAGCTGGGCGAGCACGGCGCCGTCACTCATATGGACGAGGCAGTGCACGATGGACTGTGGGTGAACGACGACGTCGAGCTTGGCGGGCGGAAGCGCGAAGAGGTGGTGAGCCTCGAGCAACTCCAGCCCCTTGTTCATCAGCGTGGCGGAATCGATCGTCACCTTCGGGCCCATGGACCAGTTCGGGTGCTTGAGGGCCGCCTCGGGGCTAGCATCGGCCATCTGTTTGAGGCTCCAGGTGCGGAAGGGACCGCCCGAAGCTGTGAGGCAGACACACTCGATCCGCTCAGGGGCCGTTCCGGTCATGGCCTGGAGCGCGGCCGAGTGCTCCGAATCCACCGGAAGCAGCGTCGTGCCGTGCCGTGCCACCTCGGCCATGAAGATGGTGCCGGCCGAAACGAGGCACTCCTTGTTGGCGAGCGCCGTGGCGGTGCCCTGGCGCACGGCGCTGAGCGTGGGCTTGAGGCCGGCGGCGCCGACGATCGCCGCCATCACCCAGTCGGCCGGGCGGCTTGCCGCCTCGATCAGGGCCGGCTCTCCCGCCGCCGTCTCGATCCCAGTGCCGGCGAGCGCGGATTTGAGATCTTCGTAGCAGCTCGGGTCGGCGATCACGGCCAACTTCGCACGATGCAGGATGGCGAGCTCGGCAAGTCTGGCGGTGTTCTTGCCGCCCGTGAGGGCGACCACCTCGTAGCCCTGCGGATCGCGGCCGACGAGATCGAGCGTGCTCTCGCCAATCGAACCGGTGGCGCCAAGGATCGAGATCCGTCGCGGCTGCTTGGCCTTCGACCGGGGTTTGGCTTCGGTGGATGTCAGAGAGGGAAACAGGGGGAACCGCCTCTACCAGATGAGAAGGCCGGCGCCGGGCTCGGCAAGATTGCGCAAGGCGATCAGGCCGGCGACGACTGACGCCAGCAAGAGACTGTCGATGCGGTCGAACAGCCCGCCGTGGCCTGGAATGAGTTGGCTCATGTCCTTGGCTCCAAAATGCCGTTTGATCGCGCTCTCAAGCAGATCTCCGAGCTGGCAGGCCAGCGCCAGGGCTATGCTCACGAGCGCTAAGCGCCACGCGGAGGTGCCGCCCAGGAGCAGCGCGAAAGCATACCCGATCAGAGCCGGCATGAGGGCGCCGACAATGAACCCGCTCCAGGTCTTTTTTGGCGAGACGTGCGGTGCAAGCTTTGGGCCCCCGAGGCAGCGCCCGCCCACATAGGAGGCGGTGTCCGTGGTCCAGGCGACGGCCAGCACAAAGAGCACAGCCATGACGCCAAGCTTGGGGTCGTCGCGGAGCCAAACCAGAGCCCAGGCGGGAAACGCGACATAAGCGAGACCGGTCAGGGCCCAGGCGGCGCGGGGCTTGGAAACGCTGCCGAATGCGAGCGCGACGCTGGTGGCGCCGAGGATCAGAAGCGCGAGGTCGGGCCGACCGAGGGCTACGAGGATTGCGACCGCGGCCACGCAGATGGCCTCGATCAGAGCGGTTCCGTCGAACCCGCTGCCCCGTGTGAGCCCGCCCCACTCCCAGATGAGAAGGCCGCCGGCGACAACCACGAGAGCGAGAAAGCTCCACGGGCTCGCGATAACGGCGCCAAGCGCGATGGCCGCGAGGACGAAGGCGGAGGCCAGACGCAGCAGAATTTCCGGTGTCTGGCGAGCCTCAGCTGTCTTCTGATCCTTGTCGGGAGGCGCTCCTGACGGCGTCACGCGGTGGATCTCGCCGAAGTTCCGCCGAAGCGGCGGCTCCGCCGTTGGTACTCGGCGATCGCGTCTTCGAACAGCTCCTTGGAGAAGTCGGGCCAGTACACGTCGACGAAGACGAACTCGGCATAAGCAAGCTGCCAAAGCAGAAAATTCGAAAGTCTCAGCTCGCCGCTGGTGCGGATCAGGAGATCGGGATCGGGCAAGCCGGCCGTGTCCAGATAGGACCCAAACCGTTCGGGTGTCACGTCCGAGGCGGCGATGATTCCTGCCTTGACGTCCTCGGCGACACGCTGCGCCGCGCGGGCGATCTCGTCGCGGCTGCCATAGTTGAAGGCAATGGTGAGGTTGAGGCTGGTATTGTCCTTGGTCAGCTCGACGGCATCGTCGAGCATGCGCAAAATGTCGTCATCGAGCCCGTCACGCGCGCCGATCACGCGGATCTTGACGCCGTTCTTGTGCAGCTCGGCGAGATCGCGGCGGACAAAACGCCGGAGCAATCCGAACAGGTTGCTAATCTCCTGTTTCGGGCGCGACCAATTCTCCGAGGAGAAACTAAATAGCGTGAGGTGGGTGACGCCGAGCTCGATGGCGGCCTCGACGGCGCGTCTTACGCTCTCGACGCCTTGACGATGACCTTCAGCGCGCGGCAGGCCGCGCTCGGCCGCCCAGCGTCCATTGCCGTCCATGATGATGGCGACGTGGCGCGCGACCGGCCGGTCGGCGTTACCCCACTTACTATCCATCGCAAGCGTCACGGTAGGCTTCTCCGATTGACTTTTGGGCGTGTTTCGTACGTTGCCCAATTAGACCTGCATGATCTCGGCTTCCTTGTTGGCAAGGCCCTCGTCGATCTCCTTGATGATCTTATCGGTCAAGTCTTGCACCTTGGTTGCGAGCGAATGGTGCTCATCCTTGCCCATGTCACCATCTTTCTCGGCGCGCTTCAGGTGTTCCATGCCGTCGCGGCGCACGTTGCGCACGGCGACGCGGGCCTGCTCGGCATATTTGTGCGCGACCTTGGCGAGCTCCTGCCGTCGTTCCTGGTTGAGCTCCGGGATCGGCAGGCGGAGAAGTTGGCCCTCCATCACAGGATTGAGACCGAGGTCCGACTCCCGGATGGCCTTGTCGACCGCGTTCACTTGGCTCTTGTCCCAGACCTGCACCGTGATCAGCCTTGGCTCCGGTGCGTTGACGGTGGCAACCTGATTGAGCGGCATAGGATTGCCGTAGGCCATCACCATGATCGGATCGAGCAGGCTGGCGCTGGCACGGCCTGTCCGCAAGCCACTGAACTCCTGTTTCAGCACGGCGAACGCACCGCGCATCCGCCGTTCGATCTCGCTTAGGTCGAAGCTAGACATTTTGTCTTCCCTACTCGCCTTCCGGAATGGACACGGCCTTAGGTCCCCGCGCCACCGTCAATGGTGGTCGAGGACCCCTCTCCCTGCAACTCAAGAGTCAAACCGTCTTGGCTCTTGATGGAAAACACAATTATTGGAATCCGATTGTCTCGGGCAAGGGCGATCGCGGCTCCGTCCATGATCTGCAGATCCTGTTTCAGCACATCGTCATAGGTCAGGTGCTCGTAGCGCTTCGCGTCCGGCGTCTTGACCGGGTCGGCACTGTAGACGCCATCGACCTTAGTTGCCTTGAACAGGGCCTGGCAGTCCATCTCGGCGGCGCGGAGCGCGGCCGCCGTGTCGGTGGTGAAGAACGGGTTGCCGGTGCCGCCGGCAAAGATCACCACCCGGCCCTTCGCCAAGTGATCGAGCGCCTTATCGCGAATATAGGGCTCGCACACGGTGGGCATCGGAATGGCGGAGAGCACGCGCGCCGTGGGCCCTGCCCGCTCGATGGCGGTCTGAAGGGCCAGCGCGTTCATGACCGTCGCCAGCATGCCCATATAGTCGGCGCGGGCGCGGTCCATGCCGCCTTCCGCCGCCATCAGGCCCCGGTAGATATTGCCGCCGCCGACCACGAGGCACAGCTCAGTGCCCATGGCGGCGGCCTTGGCGATATCCTTGGCGATCGGATCGATAACGGCGAGATCGATCCCGTAGCCCTTGGCGCCTGCCAGGGCCTCGCCCGAGAACTTCACAAGGACGCGTCCGTAGCGAAGCTTTGAGGTCGCAGGAGGCTTTGCCATCAGCTCAAACTCCGGCGGCGGTGGGGAGCCCCTGAGCCCAAGTGTGGCGGCAGATCCATGGAATCGCCGCGCGCCCCGACCTTAGGTGCCCGAGGCGGCGGCGGCAACCTCCGCAGCGAAATCGCTCTCGCCGCGGTCGATCCCCTCGCCGAGGGCGAACCGGTAGAAGCCGGTGATCTTGACCGGCGCGCCGGCATCCTTGGCCACGGCTTCGAGCGCCTTGGCCACGGTCGTGTCCGGGTCGTGGACGAACGGCTGCTGGAGTAGCACGACCTCCTCGTAAAACTTGCGCAGACGGCCTTCGACCATCTTGTCGATGACCTCTGCCGGCTTGCCCGACTCCTTCGCCTGCTCGGTCAGCACGGCGCGCTCGCGCTCGACGAAGGCCTGGTCGAGGCTGTCGGTGTCGACGGCTTGCGGGTTTGCCGCTGCGATATGCATGGCGACCTGCTTGCCGAAGGTCTTGAGGGGTTCAGCATCGCCCGTGGATTCGAGCGCGACGATCACCCCGATTTTGCCGAGGCCGGGCGAGGCCTGGTTATGCACATAGCTGGCGACCACGCCCTGGCCGGTGGCCAAATGGGCCGTGCGCCGGAGCGTCATGTTCTCACCGATCGAGCCAATCATCTCTTTCACCGTGTCGGCCACGGTCGCCTTGGTCTTGCCATAGCTTGCCGCGGCGAGCGCACCCAGATCACCTTTCGCATTCAGTGCGGCGCCGGCAATCGCGCTGACCATTTCCTGAAAGGTCGGGTTGCGAGCGACAAAGTCGGTCTCGGAGTTGACCTCCACCAGGGCAGCCTCCTTGCCGTCCCCGGCGAGCCCGATCAGGCCTTCTGCCGCGACGCGACCGGCCTTCTTGGCAGCCTTGGATAGGCCTTTTGCCCTCAGCCAGTCGACCGCGGCTTCCATGTCGCCGTCGGTCTCGCTGAGTGCCGCCTTGCAATCCATCATGCCCGCGCCCGTCTTGTCGCGCAGATCCTTGACCATGGTCGCGGTTATCGTCGCCATGCGTTCCTCTTCCGTGCGTCTCAAAAATCGTGAGACGTCTTGCTAAGCGTCTTCCTTTGCCTCGGGTGCGGGCTGCTCAGCCTCGGCCTTCTCGGGCTCAGCCTCGGCCTCGGCCTTCTCGGGCTCAGCCTCGGGCTTGCTCTCAGCCTTCTTCGGAGCCTTCTTGCCGCCGGACTTCGCCTTGTCGGCGGGCTTGTCCTCTGCAGGTTTTGCCTCGGCTTGTTCAGGAGCCGCCCCGCCCTCCAGGCTGGGCTCGGTCATAGGCTCCTCGGCGGCGCCAAGATCGACACCGACCGACCCTTGCGCCCGCCCGATGCCATCGATAGCGGCCCGGGCGACCATATCGCAGTAAAAGGTGATGGCGCGGCCGGCGTCGTCATTGCCGGGAATGGGATGACTAATGCCGTCGGGATTGGAGTTGGAATCGACGATGGCCACGACCGGCATATTGAGCTTGCGGGCCTCGGCGATGGCGATCGCCTCCTTGTTGGTGTCAATCACGAACATCAGGTCGGGCGGTGCGCCCATATCTTTGATGCCGCCCAGGGACCGTTCGAGCTTGTCCTTCTCGCGGGTGAGCTGAAGCAGCTCCTTCTTGGTGAGACCGCGATGATCTCCTTCAAAAAGTTCCTCCAGCGACTTGAGGCGCTTGATGGAGTTGGAGATGGTCCGCCAGTTGGTCAGCGTGCCGCCGAGCCAGCGATGATTGATGAAGTACTGCGCGCATGACTTGGCCGCTTCGGCGATGGGCTCGGATGCCTGGCGCTTGGTGCCCACGAACAGGACGCGGCCACCCTTGGCCACCACGTCGGAAATCGTGACCAGCGCCTGATGGAGAAGGGGCACCGTTTGGGTGAGATCGATAATGTGGATGTTATTGCGCGACCCGTAGATAAAGGGCGCCATCTTCGGATTCCAGCGATGGGTCTGGTGACCAAAGTGCACACCAGCCTCGAGCAGCTGGCGCATAGTGATATCGGGCAGTGCCATGGGACTGCTGACTCCTTTTTCCGGTTTTGCCGCCGCGGGACAAGAGACCGGCCGGGGCCGGTCACCGGAGCGAGCGCACAGCCCAAAGGGCATGTGTGACGCTTAGCATCCCGCGTGTGAGATGGTGCGGGTTATAGGGGTCGGCCGGAGCCTTGGCAAGGGCGGAAAAGCGCGGAAAGCGCAAGCCTGGCAAGGCCTAGAGCGCGCTGATCGAGGCCACGCCTTCGACCAGCTTGAGCTCGCTCCGCTGCCGCGGGGTGGTGTCGATGCCTTGGGGCAGCACGAACTCAACCTCTTTCGAAAGATCGTCGAGGCGGACCACCAAGCGGAACTGCCCCGCGCCGCTCTTGGCGCCCACCTGCTCGGCGAGAGGTGCCAGTGCGCGGATATCCTCCACATAGATTTTCATGCCGGCATGGCTGGCTTCGGCGGCGCGGTCGAGCGAGGAAATGTGCTGCACCCTGACCCTGACGGTCTCGCCGTCGGCCTCGGCCTCCACGTCGAGCACGACCGCGGTTCCCGGCTCCAGCAACGGTCGTGACGCCAGAAGCGCTTCGGAAAACACCACCGCCTCGAACTGGCCGGTCGGATCGGAAAAGGCGACGAAGGCATAAGGGTTGCCGCCCTTGCCTTGCCGCTCGCGGGTCGAGAGCACGGTGCCGGCGAGCGTGCCGACCACGCGGCGCGTCATCGCTTTGGCGGCGAACTCCGCCCAAGTCTCGGCGCCGAGCCCATCGAGCACTTCCTTATAGTCGTCGAGCGGATGGCCCGTCAGGAAGAAGCCGACAGCCTCGAACTCCCGGCTCAAGAGGTCCATCGGGGTCCAGGGTTTGGCTTCCGGAAAATCTTGCGTTTGCGAGCCGGCAACGCCACCGCTCCGTTCCGGTGCAGACATGACCGGCAAGAACAGAGCGCTCTGACCGGCTTGGTTGTCCCGGTCGGCCTGTTGCGCGATCGCCAAGATGCGGTCGACATTGGCGAAGGCGGTGGCGCGGTCGACGCCAAGATCCTCAAAGGCGCCCGCGGCAGCGAGTGTCTCGAGGGCCCGCTTGTTGACCGAACGCGGATTGATGCGGCGGGCAAAGTCGGAGACGTCCTTGAAAGGCCCCCGCTCCTGCCGCTCGGCGCAGATGTGGTCGACGGCCTGCCGGCCGACATTCTTCAGCGCCGCCAGCGAATAGCGGATGGCGCCGTCATTCGGCACGAATCCGACCTCCGAGCGATTGAGCGAGGGTGGCTCCAGGGGAATGCCGAGGCGTGTCGCCTCCTGGGCGAAGCCGTTGAGCTTGTCGGCATTGGCCATGTCGAGGGTCATGGACGCGGCGACGAACTCGGTTGGATAGTTCGCCTTGAGATAGGCTGTCTGGTAGGCGATGAGCGCGTAGGCGGCGGCGTGCGACTTGTTGAAGCCGTAGCCCGCGAATTTCGCCACCAGCTCGAAGATGTATTCGGCGCGGCCCTTGTCCACGCCGTTCGCGATCGCGCCGTCGACGAAGCGCTTCCGCTGCGCATTCATCTCCTTCTTGATCTTCTTGCCCATGGCGCGACGCAACAGATCGGCCTCGCCGAGCGAGTAGCCGGACAGGACTTGGGCGATCTGCATGACCTGCTCTTGGTAGATGATGACGCCGTAGGTCTCCGCAAGGATCGGCTCGATCGTGGGATGGAGGGTCTCGATCTCCTCGCGCCCGTGCTTCCGGTTCACGTAGGTGTCGATGTTGTCCATCGGACCCGGCCGGTAGAGCGCCACGATGGCGATGATGTCCTCGAAACGGTCGGGCTTCAGCTTGCGCAGCGCATCGCGCATGCCCTGACCTTCGAGCTGGAACACGCCGACCGTGTCACCGCGCTGCATCAGCTCGTAGGAGGCCACATCGTCGAGGGGGATCTTGGCGGGATCGATGTCGGGGCCGTCGCGCCGGATGAGTTGCCGCGCCGTGTCGATGACGGTCAGGGTCTTGAGGCCGAGAAAGTCGAACTTCACCAGGCCCGCCGCCTCCGCCCATTTCATGTTGAATTGGGTGGCGGGGAGCTGGGCGCGGGCGTCACGGTAGAGCGGCACGAGGTCGATTAGAGGCCGGTCGGCGATAACGACGCCCGCCGCATGGGTCGAAGCATGCCGGTAAAGTCCTTCGAGGCGCTGGCCGATATCGAGCAGCTTGGCGACGATGGGATCCCTGTCACGCTCCTCTTGCAGGCGCGGCTCGCCGGCAATGGCCTGGGGCAGGGTCACAGGATTAGCCGGGTTCATGGGCACGAGCTTGCACAGGCGATCGACCTGGCCATAAGGCATCTGCAGCACCCGGCCGACGTCCCTCAGCACAGCGCGCGCCTGCAGCTTACCGAAGGTGATGATGTGTGCCACGCGGTCCGCGCCATAGCGCTCGCGCACATAGGCGATCACCTCATCCCGCCGCTCTTGGCAGAAATCGATGTCGAAGTCGGGCATGGACACGCGCTCAGGATTCAAAAAGCGCTCGAACAGCAGCCCGAAACGGATGGGATCGAGGTCGGTAATGGTGAGCGCGTAGGCCACCAGCGAGCCGGCGCCCGAACCACGGCCGGGGCCGACGGGGATGCCTTGATTTTTGGTCCATTTGATGAAGTCGGCAACGATCAAAAAGTAGCCCTGATAGTTCATGCCGGTGATGACATCGAGCTCGAAGGCGAGACGCTTGGCGTAAGAGTCCACGTCATGGCCGGGTGCTGTACCATGCTGGGCAAGCCGCTCTTTCAGGCCAGCCTCGGCTTGACGCCTGAGTTCGGCCACTTCGGTCTCGGCAAGCGCGCTGGTCGCCTCGCCACCGGTGAGGAAGGGCGGCAGGATGGGATCGCGTTGCACGGGCCGATAGGCGCAGCGCTGGGCGATCTCGACCGTGTTCGCAAGCGCCTCCGGGAGATCGGCGAACAGGGTCCGCATCTCCTCGGCCGTCTTGAAGTAGTGCTCGGGACTTAAGCGCCGCCGCTCGTCCACCGCCACGTAGCTGCCTTGAGCGATGCAGATGAGCGCGTCATGCGCCTCGAAATAGTCTGCTGAGGCGAAGAAGGGCTCATTGGTGGCGACGAGCGGAAGCGCCATGTCGTAGGCGAAGTTGAGCAGTTGTGGTTCCACTGCCCTCTCCTGCGGCAGGCCATGCCGCTGGATCTCGACATAAAGCCGGTCGCCGAACAGATCCTGCAACGCTTCGAGGTGCGCACGGGCGAGCTCCGGATTGCCGTCGGCCAGTGCGAGGTCGATGACCCCTTCAGGCCCCCCGGTCAACGCGATCAGCCCTTCGGCGTGGTTTGCCAACTCGCCGATCGTGACGAGCGCCTCGCCAGTCTCGGCGGCCGTAAAATAGGCGGTGGTCGAAAGCCGCATCAGGTTGGCGTAGCCGGTCTCGTCCTTGGCCAAGAGCGCGATGCACCCGTCGGCTTTTGGCCCCCGCAAGTCGCCGCCGGGTACGGGCTCGCGCTCCGCGGCGAAGGTCAGGGCGAGCGTGCAACCGACAATGGGCTGGATGCCGGCGCCGGCCATGGCCTCGGAAAATTCGAGCGCGCCAAAGAGATTGTTGGAATCGGTGAGCGCCAGCGCCGGCGCTTTGTCAGCCGCGGCGAGCGACACCACGCGGGGGATTGTCAGCGCCCCCTCGAGCAGCGAATAGGCCGAGTGCACCCGGAGATGCACGAAGGGTTGGGGTCGCTCGTTCATCGGTCTTTCGGGCTGCCGTTAGGTGGCTGGGATCACCTGCCCTTGTTGTCATCCCGGCGCGAGCCGGAATCCAGCCTCTTCCGGCTTTCGTCCACTGGATACCGGCTTGGCGCCGGCATGACCCCGAGGCGCGGAACAATAATGTTCCTATTCTGTTCTGTTAGCAAGAGGAGGATGAGCTAGTCGGCTTCCACCACGACGACCTCCTCTTCGCGGAGATGGCCGCCCGTGAGGCGCAGCGTGCGGTCCATGCGCGCCGCCAGCTCGAGATTGTGGGTCGCCACCACGGCGGCCACGCCCTCCTCGTTGACCAGCCTCAACAGCTCCTCGAAGACGCGCTCGGCCGTATCCGGGTCGAGATTGCCGGTGGGCTCGTCGGCCAGCAGGATCTTGGGCCGGTTGGCCACGGCGCGGGCGATGGCTACGCGCTGTTGCTCGCCGCCGGATAGCTCGGCGGGCCGATGGTCCCAGCGCTCTTTGAGGCCAAGCATATCCAAGAGACCGCGCGCGCGCGCGTCGGCCCCGCTTCTGGTCATGCCGAGGATGAGCTGCGGCAGCAAGACGTTCTCCAGTGCGGAGAACTCGGGCAACAAATGATGGAACTGATAGACGAAACCCACTTCCATGCGGCGCACGCGGGTTCGCTCATTGTCGGAGAGCTGGCCGCAATCGACGCCATCGATGATGACCGCGCCCTCGTCCGGCCGTTCGAGCAGCCCGGCGATATGGAGCAGGGTTGATTTGCCGGCACCCGAAGGCCCGAGTAGCGCCACGGTCTCGCCGGGATAGAAGGAGGCGGAGGCGTCCTTCAGCACATCGATGCGACGATCGCCTTGCGTGAAGCCACGCTCAAGACGCTCAAGGCGCAGCACCGGGGCTCGTTCGGGATTGTCCACCAGTCCCCCCTACTCGTAACGCAGCGCTTCGACGGGATCGAGACGCGAGGCCCGCCAGGATGGATAGATGGTGGCGAGCACCGACAAGACGAGCGCCATGATGACGACGGAGGCGGTCTCGCCCGTGTCCATCTCGGCGGGCAGCTGAGACAGGTAATAGAGTTCCGGCGCGAACAGCTCCGTGTCCGTGAGCCAACCGATGAACTCGCGCAAGCGCTCAATGTTGAGACAGACGAGCACGCCGAGCGAAAATCCGGCGACGGTGCCAACGATGCCGATGCTGGCGCCGGTGATGAAGAAGATGCGCATGATGGCCCCGCGCGTGGCGCCCATGGTTCTGAGGATGGCGATGTCGCGGCCCTTGTCCTTCACCAGCATGATCAGGCCGGAGATGATGTTGAGGGCCGCCACCAGCACGATCAGCGAAAGGATGAGAAACATGACGTTGCGTTCCACCTCGAGCGCGTTGAAGAAGGTCGCGTTCCGTTGGCGCCAGTCGCTGACATAGATGGTCGGCCCGCCGGCGGTGATGATCTTCGGCGCAAGCTCGCCGACTTCATCGGGGGAGTTGAGCACGACCTCCAACACGGTGACGCTGTCGGGGACGCTGAAATAGCGCTGCGCCTCTTTGAGCGGCATGAACAGGATGCTGGCGTCGTATTCCGACATGCCGATCTCGAAGATGGCCACGACCGGATAGCGTTTCACGCGCGGCGCCGTGCCGAGGGCCGTCGAGGGCCCTCGCGGCGTCAGGATGGAGACCTCATCGCCGACCTTCACGTTGAGCTCGTTAGCCATGCGGCTGCCGAGCGCGAGCCCCGGCTGGTCGTCGAAGCCGTCCAGCGTGCCGAAACGGATATTGTTGGAAATGGCCTTGAGGCTCTTGAGGTCGGTTTCGCGCAAGCCGCGTACCAGCGCGCCGCTCGATGTGTATGGCGTCGAGATCAACACCTGACCCTCGATCAGCGGCAACGCATATTTCACCCCCTCGACGGTGCGGATGCGGGCCGCCACGTCGTCGTAGTCGGTGAATGTGCCGAGGCTGTGCACCACCACATGACCGTTCAGGCCCAGCATCTTGTCGAAAAGCTCTTGGCGGAAGCCGTTCATCACCGCCATGACGATGATCAGCGTCATGACGGCAAGTGTGATGCCGATAAAGGAGAAGCCGGCGATCACCGAGATGAAGCCCTCCTTGCGGCGTGCTCGCAGATAACGTAGCGCCACCATCCATTCGAAAGGCGCGAACGCCCGCGTGCTCGTGGTTGTGCTCATGCCGCTTCCTTTCTCGCCTGTGCCGCCGCCGCGACGAGGCGATTCAAAGCTGCATCGAAGGTAAGACTATGGCGATCGCCCGTGGCGCGCTCTTTCAGCTCGATCTCTCCCGCTTCGAGACCTTTCGGTCCGACGATGATCTGCCAGGGTAGGCCGATCAGGTCCATAGCGGCGAATTTAGCCCCTGCCCGGTCAGCGCGATCGTCGTAGAGAACGTCGAGCCCCGCCGCCTTGAGCCGCCCATAGAAATCCTCGCATGCGGCGTCGGTCTCGGCATCGCCAACTTTCACATTGATGAGGCCGACGTCGAACGGCGCCACCGCCGCAGGCCAGACGATGCCGGCGTCATCATGGGAGGCCTCGATGATGGCGCCCACCAGCCGCGACACGCCGATGCCGTAAGACCCCATTTCTACGGTGACCAGCTCGCCGTTTGGCCCTTGCACCTTGGCGCCCATGGCGTCCGAGTACTTGGTGCCGAAGAAGAAGATGTGCCCGACCTCGATGCCGCGCGCGGTCACGCGGTCGGCTGGCGGCACCTCTTTGTCGAAGCGGGCGGCGTCATGCTTGTCAGAGGTGGCGGCATATTTCCGGGTCCAGTCGCCGATCAGCGGCGTCAGATCCGCCGCGTAGTCGAGATCGGCACCGGGCGGCTCAAGCGAGAGATAATCCCTATGGCAATAGACCTCGCTCTCGCCGGTGTCGGCCAGGATGATGAACTCATGTGAGAGATCGCCGCCGATGGGGCCCGTCTCCGCGGCCATGGGAATCGATTTCAGCCCCATGCGCGAGAACGTCCGCAGGTAAGAGACGAACATCCTGTTGTAGGATTTCCGCGCGTCTTCTTGCGTCAGATCGAAGGAGTAGGAATCCTTCATCAGGAACTCGCGGCCGCGCATGACACCGAAGCGGGGCCTGATCTCGTCCCGGAACTTCCATTGGATATGGTAGAGGATGCGCGGCAGCTCTTTGTAGGACTTCACGGCGTCGCGGAAGATCGCGGTAATCAGTTCTTCGTTGGTCGGGCCGTACAGCATGTCGCGCTCGTGACGGTCGGTGATGCGCAGCATCTCCTTGCCGTAATCGTCGTACCGCCCACTCTCCCGCCATAGCTCGGCGGGCTGAATGGTGGGCATGAGCAATTCGATGGCGCCGGCGCGGTCCTGCTCTTCGCGCACGATCTGCTCGATCTTGCGCAAGACGCGGTGGCCCAGAGGGAGCCAAGAATAAATTCCGGCACTCGATTGGCGAATGAGCCCGGCCCGAAGCATCAGCCGGTGGGAGACGATCTCCGCTTCCTTGGGATCGTCGCGCAAAAGGGGCAGGAAGTAGCGGCTGAGGCGCATTGCAGAGCTCTGACGGCGTTGGGAGCGGGTTTCAGGCGCCCGCCCATTTGCAAAAGAGCCATTCTTGGTGCGGAATCCCCGCCGGGCCCCTTGGCGCGGCTAATAGCCAGTTTCGCCAGGCTAAGCAATCAACCCCTGTCCCCGAAGTCCAAGGCTCGGGGGATGGCTCGCGGGATTGGGTCGTCAGAGGCATCGCTTTCCAAGCCCGGCACGAAGCAAATCCCGGTACAATGGGGGGTCGCGCAAGCTTTGGCCTATCGCGGCAGCTCCCGACAAATGTTGACTGCGGCTTAGGCAGAATTGTCCGTCACCGACACTGAAGAATTGCCTGGATTCGTCTTGTGCACTCTTGCGAACGGGCGCCGAAGCATAATTCTGCGGCAACGGGTCACAATCATGGTGACAATTTGGCGCGCCCGCGGTAGTGTCCCGGCACAACGTTGGAGCGTTCGGGACCGGTGACGATCTCGGGAGTTGCGCGTTAGATTGGACAAGGTCCAAGTCTTGGGAGGAAGTACTTCAGGCGCGCTAATCGTGCAGTTGCATGGGCGCCGCCGCTCTTCAGTCGATCCTCAATGTCACGTGTATCCTCAATGTCACGTGTGACGGTGAGCTAGGCCGGAGGGACAAGGAGTCAAGACACTGAAGCAAGGTCGATTCGACCTTGCTTTTTTTTTCGCCTGCGCCCTGGCCCTGTTCATGGACCGCGGTGGGCTACTGCACTTTGTCGTATCGCGGGAAGAACGGGATATCGTCGAGCGTGATCACGTGGTGCGCGATGATCGCGTAGATGCCGGCAAAGACGATTGCCGAAACGACCGTCGTCGCAATCATCTTGGGCAGAAGGCGCGGCCTATGCGGCGCGCTTTCGGCGAAACCGGGCGATGCCTTCTCCCCTGCCTCCTCAGCCGTCCGTACGCCGAACGGCAGCATGGCGAACAGCACGATCCACCAGATGACGAAATAGATTGCTACCGCGAAGGCAAGGCTCATGGCTTAGGCCTCCTCGAGTTCTACGAGGGTGCCGCAAAAGTCTTTCGGGTGGAGGAAGATCACCGGCTTGCCGTGGGCGCCGATCTTCGGCTCGCCAAGGACGCGGGCGCCCTGCTTCACCATCCGGTCGCGGGCTTCGGTGATGTCCGGAACCTCGTAACAGAGGTGATGGATGCCGCCATTGGGATTGCGCTCGAGAAAGGCGGCGATGGGCGAGTTGTCGCCAAGGACGCCGAGCAGCTCGATCTTGGTGTTGGGCAGCTCGATGAACACCGTCGTCACGCCATGCTCGGGCTGATCCTCTTCCGCCGAGACCGTGGCGCCGAGGGTGTTGCGATAAACGTCGGTCGCCGCCTTCAGGTCGGGGACGACAATGGCGACATGGTTCAGACGGCCAATCATCACACTCCAAGCTCCAACATCGATGATACGGGTCGAGGTAATCTAGTGCCCTGCCGCGCCCTGCGCTACTTGAGCGGTCTATGTAATGCGCTACCGCGCTTCGCGCTACTTGAGCGCTCGAGAGATGCGCTATCGGGTTTTTGGTCTATTTGAGCGCGCTTTTTAATGCGCTATCGCCCCCTGGCCTACTTGAGCGCTATAGCACCGTCAGGAGCACGGAACACATGGGCTTCTTGCCCCAGGCCTGATTGATCGCTGCGCGCACGCCCCGGCGCACCGCCTCCCTGACCATCGCCGGATCCTTGCGGCGCGGGCGCGGAATGCTCCGCACGGTGCCAATCGCCGCATCCCGGGCGATGTCGGAGAACGGAATGCCTCGGGTGTCGGCAGCAGGCAGACCGCTCAAGGCCACTTTCGGATCGGCCACCAGCTCGCCTTTGGTGGTCAAGACCAACGACACCGCGACGAAGCCGGCGAAGCTGAGTTTGCGCCGCTCGCGCACCTGGCCGTCCTCGGCGGAGGTGAGGATGGCGCCGTCGCGATAGAGCCGTCCGACCGGCACCTCGCCGACGATCCCGGCCGGTTGCGGCAGGAGGTGAACCACCGTGCCGTTGCGGGCCCGGATCACTTGCTCGATGCCGAGCGCCTCGGCCAGCTCCGCGTGGGCCTCGAGGTGACGGCCCTCGCCGTGCATGGGAACTGCGATTTGAGGCTTTAGCCAGCCATAGAGCTGTTCGAGCTCTCCTTTGCGTGGATGGCCCGAGACGTGGACCAGCGCGTCCTGATCGGTGAGGATCTCGATCTGGTTGTCGGCCAGCGCGTTCTGAACACGGGCGACGCCCTTCTCGTTGCCGGGGATCGTACGGGAGGAGAAGATCACCCAATCGCCGGCGTCGAGCTTGACGTGGGGATGCTCGCCCGAGGCGATGCGCGCCAGGGCGGCGCGGGTCTCGCCTTGGCTGCCGGTACACAGCGCCACCATTTTTTTCCGCGGCAGCTTTAAGAATGCAGTTTCGTCGTGGAACTGCAGATCGGGATCGAGATAGCCGGTCGCTTGCGCCGCCTCGATGACCCGGTACATGGCGCGGCCGACCACCACAAGCTCGCGGTCCGCGGCCTGCGCGGCCTTAGCCACCGAAGCGAGACGCGCGACGTTGGAGGCGAAAGTCGTCACCGCGACGCGCTGCGGCGCCTCGGCGATGAGCTTGGCCAGGGTCACGGCCACATCGGCTTCCGACGGCGACACGCCCTCGCGGATGGCGTTGGTCGAATCGCAGATCAGCGCCGAAAGCCCTTCGCGTCCGATCTCCCGCAAGCGTCCCTCGTCCGTCGCAGCGCTCGTCAGGGGACTCTTGTCGAGCTTCCAATCTCCGGTGTGCAGCACCGTGCCGAGCGGTGTCCGGATGGCGACGGCGGACGGCTCTGGGATCGAATGGGACATGCTGATGAGTTCGATGTCGAAGGGGCCGATGGTGCGGCGGCTGCCCAGGGGTATGACTTCGAGTGGAAAGCCGTCGGCCATGCCCATCTCGCCGAGCTTCGACTTCAGCATCTCGGCGGTGAAGGGTGTGGCGTAGACCGGCACGTCGCCCAGCAGCGGCCAAAAATCGGCCACGGCGCCGTAATGATCCTCATGGGCATGGGTGAGCAGCAGTCCGGCGATGTTGTGGCGCTCCTCCTCGAGGAAGCGGATGTCAGGCAGGATGACGTCGATGCCAGGCTCGAACTCGCTGCCGAAGGTCACGCCCATGTCGATGATGAGCCATTCGCGCGCGCCCTTCCGGCCGTAGCCGTAGAGATAGAGGTTCATGCCGATCTCGCCCACGCCGCCCAGCGGCACGAAGACGAGCTCGTCGCTCCTACGATCGGGTTTTCGGGACACTTGGCTCAAGCGCCCTATCGGCTCGCGAAGAAGACGTCGCCGGCCGTGATGCGCTGCTCGCCATCTGCGGTCTTAAGTCGAAGCGCCCCCTCGGAATCGAGGCCGGCGTAGGTGCCCTCTATCTCCTCGCCGTTGAGCTTGACCCGCAACGGCCTTCCCGTCGGACCGGCGCGGTCGAGCCAGGCACGGCGAATGGTGGGGAAGGTAGCACCCTCCGCCCAACGCATGAGCCATTCATGGGTGGTCGCCGCCAGCACCTGGAGCGCCTCGGCCGGCGTCACCGAGAGGCCGTAGGCGGAAAGACTGATTGCGGGCTGCGGCAAGTTCTCGGGGTGGTTTGCGAGATTGATGCCGGTGCCGATCACCACCACGGAGCTGTTGGCCTTGGAGCCGCTGACATTCTCGAGGAGAATACCGGCGACCTTTTCCTCCGCCAGAAGGACATCGTTCGGCCATTTGAGCAGGAGCTCCGAGCGGCCCTCATAGGCGATCAGCTTGGCGATGGTCTCGTAGGCGGCGATGCCGGCAACGAGGGAGAGCTGGCTGGCGGTCGGCAGCGGGCAGTTGAGCCTGATCAGAAGGCTGGCAAACAGATTGCCGACTTGGGAGGTCCACTCCCGACCAGCGCGGCCGCGTCCCTTGGACTGACGTGACGAACAGATCCATAACGGGCCCGGCTCGCCCATCTCCGCGCGCCGTCTCGCCTCGGCGTTGGTCGAGTCGACCGAATCCAGCCGGACGAGCCGGTAGCCGGCTGGCATCTTGGGTGACGGCGAAGCGATATAACTCATTTAGAACAACGACCTGGCGGCTACTCCGGCAAACGCAACCAGCGGCGCCGGATAGACGAAAAAGAACAGGATGAGCACGCCGCTCACTCCGAGCACGGCGGTGAGTGGCGCCGGCATGGCCTCGAAGCGTTCGGCAGGGTCGTCAAAATACATGATCTTGACGATGCGAAGATAGTAGTAGGCCCCCACCACGCTCAAGAGCACGCCGATTACGGCGAGTGCATAGAGCCCTGACTCGATAGCGGCCAAGAACACGTAGAACTTGGCGAAGAAGCCTGCAAGGGGTGGGATGCCGGCGAGGGAGAACAGGAGGATCGCCATCACGAGGGCCATCATCGGGCTGGTGCGGGAAAGCCCCGCAAGCTGGTCGATCTCCTCCACCATCTTGCCATCGCGCCGCATGGCCAGGATGGCGGCGAACATGCCGAGGGTCATCACCAGATAGATGGCGAGATAGACGATGACGCCTTGCACGCCTTCCGCCGTACCGGCGGCAAGCCCGACCAAGGCATAGCCCATATGGCCTATCGAGCTATAGGCCATCAGCCGCTTGATGTTGCGCTGGCCGATCGCCGCGAACGAGCCAAGTGCCATGGAGGCGATGGCCAGGAAGACAACGATCTGCTGCCACTCCGAGGTGAGCGCGGGAAACGCGGAGACGACGACCCGCACGGTCAGCGCCATGGCGGCGAGCTTGGGCGCGGCGGCGAAGAAGGCGGTGACGGGGGTCGGCGCTCCCTCATAGACGTCCGGTGTCCACATATGGAAGGGCACGGCGGAGATCTTGAAGGCGAAGCCCGCCATGAGGAACACGAGCCCGAAGATCAGGCCGAGATTGGCGCCTGAGGGCTGCACCGCGGCGGCGATTTGGGTGAACTCGGTCGAGCCGGTGAAGCCGTAGACCAGCGACGCGCCGTAAAGCAGCATGCCTGAGGACAGCGCGCCGAGGACGAAATATTTGAGGCCCGCTTCCGACGAACGCGCGGAATCGCGCTTGAACGCTGCGACGACATAGAGCGCCAGGCTCTGCAACTCGAGACCCACATAGAGCGCGATGAGATCGTAGGCCGAGATCATCATCAGCATGCCGGTCGCGGCAAAGAGCACGAGGATGGGAAACTCGAATCTCAGCCCGCCGGCCGCGCGCCAATAGCCGACCGACATGACGAGCGCTACAGCGGTGCCCGCAAGCGTGAGTAGCTTCAGCATGCGCGCGTACGAATCGACGATGAAGCTGCCGCTGAACAGGATCTCGGTCCCCTCGCCGCTGGCGACAAATGCGCCAGACACGACGAGAAGCGCGACGGCGAGCCACAGGATGAGCTCGCCGCGCTCAGCCCGCGTGAAGACGCCGAGCATGAGCAGCGCCATGGCCCCGACGGCGAGAACGAGCTCGGGCAGCATCACCACGAGATTGAGCGACTGAAGCACGCGGCCGGTCCCTCTAAGGCACGAGCGCAAACCGCGCCTGCTCGGCGGCGGCAAGGCTTGCTTTGAAGTTGGTCATCAACGCTTCGACCGACACAGCCGACACGTCGAGGATGGGGTTGGGATAGAAACCGAAGAAGACGGTGATAACGATCAGCGGCGTTATCACCGCGACCTCGCGCCAGGACATATCCTTGATGTTGCGGAGTGCCGGTTTCTCCAGCTTGCCGAACATCACGCGGCGATAGAGCCATAGCGCGTAGCCCGCCGACAGAATGATGCCGGTGGTGGCCAGCGCCGCGACCCAGGTATTGACTTCGAAAGCCCCCATCAGGGTCAGGAACTCGCCGATGAAGCCCGTGGTCCCCGGCAAGCCCACATTGGCGAGCGTGAACAGCATGAAGCAGAAGGCGTAAATCGGCATCCGGTTGACCAGCCCGCTGAACACGGCGATCTCGTGAGTGTGCATGCGGTCATAGAGCACGCCGACGCAGAGGAACAGCGCGGCGGAGACGATGCCGTGAGAGAGCATCAGGAAGATGCCACCCTGTAGGCCCTGCATGGTGAGGGTGAAAATGCCGATGGTGACGAAGCCCATATGGGCGACGGAGGAATAGGCGATCAGCTTCTTCATGTCCTCCTGCGCCAGCGCCACGAGCGAGGTGTAGATAATCGCGATCACCGACAGGGCGAAGATGAGCGGCGCGAACTCGGCCGAGGCCAGCGGGAACATGGGGATCGAGAAGCGCAAGAAACCGTAGCCGCCAAGCTTCAGGAGAATGCCGGCAAGGATCACCGAGCCGGCGGTCGGCGCCTCCACATGGGCGTCCGGCAGCCAGGTATGCACCGGCCACATCGGCAGCTTCACCGCGAACGAGGCGAGGAAGGCGAACCATAGCCAGGTCTGCATCTCCGGCGGGAAGTCGTGAGTGAGCAGTGCCGGGATGTTGGTCGTGCCCGCCTCCCAGTAGATCGCCATGATGGCGAGCAGCATCAGGACCGAGCCCGTCAGCGTGTAGAGGAAGAACTTGAAGCTCGCATAGACGCGGCGCGGGCCGCCCCAAATGCCGATGATGAGGAACATCGGGATCAGCCCGCCCTCGAAGAACAGATAGAACATGACGAGGTCGAGGGAGCAGAACACGCCGAGCATCAAGGTCTCGAGCACGAGGAAGGCGATCATGAACTCCTTCACCCGCACTTTGATGGCGCCGAAGCTCGACAGGATGGCGAGCGGCATCAGGAGCGTGGTGAGCACCACGAACGGCATGGAAATACCGTCGAGGCCCATGTGGAAGGTGATCGGCCCGAGCCAGGGCCTGAGCTCGACGAATTGGAATTGCGAGGTGTCCATATCGAAATCGCGCCACAACAGCAGCGAGATGGCGAATGTGATCAGCGTCGTCCACAGCGCGATGTAGCGCGCGTTGCGGAAGGCGCTCTCGTCGTTGCCGCGCAAGGTCAAGATCAGGAGCGCGCCGAGCAGCGGCAGGAAGGTGACGGTGGAGAGGATCGGCCAGCTATAGCTCATGGCTTAAGCCCCCCACCCGAGACAATGAAATAGGTGATGAGCAGCGCCACGCCGATCAGCATGATGAAAGCATAATGGTAGATGTAGCCGGTCTGGAGCCGGACCACGCGGTTGGTGATGTCGATCACCCGCGCGGATACGCCATCAGGTCCAAGCCCGTCGATGATCTTGCCGTCACCGAACTTCCACAGGAAGTAGCCGAGGCGCTTGGCCGGACGCACGAAGAGGAAATCGTAAAGCGCATCGAAGTACCAGGCATGGAGGAAGAACTCCCTGGTAGCAGGAAAGCGCTTGGCGAGGCCGAACGGCAGTAGCGGGTTCCACATGTAGCAGTACCAGGCGATGAGGAAGCCTGCCGTCATGGCGATCGACGGCGACAGCGTCAGCCATAGCGGCATGTCGTGGTTGGCGTGTTCGGGGAGCACGATCGAGTCGCGCCAGAACGCGACCTGGTCGGCGCCGATGAAGAGATGCTGGAATCCCATGCCGGCAAACAGCGCGCCGAGCGCGAGGATGAAAAGCGGCACCCCCATAGTCCATGGCGGTTCGTGCACATGGGCGAGGACCTCCGGCTTGCTGCGGAACTTGCCCTCGAAGGTCATGAACATGAGGCGCCAGGTATAGAGCGCGGTGAGAAACGCCGCGATCAGGGTCATCAGGTAGGTATAGAAGCCGACCGCGGTATGATCGCCGTAGGTCGTCTCGATGATGAAGTCCTTGGAGAAGAAGCCCGAGGTGAGCGGAAAGCCCGTCAGCGCCAGCGAGCCAATCAGCATCATGACCCAGGTGAACGGGATGACCTTCCGTAGGCCCCCCATGCGGCGCATGTCCTGGTTGTCGGCGAGCGTGTGGATCACGGCGCCCGCGCACAGGAACAGCAGCGCCTTGAAGCAGGCATGGGTGAAGAGGTGGAACATACCGGCGCCGAAGGCGCCAACGCCCTCCGCCGCGAACATGTAGCCGAGCTGCGAGCAGGTCGAATAGGCGATGACGCGCTTGATGTCGGTCTGCACGACGGCGGCGGTCGCGGCAAAGAAGGCGCTGGTGGCGCCGATGATGGCGACAAAGGCGAGCGCGTAAGGCGCCAGCTCGAAGAGCGGGGAGAGCCGCGCCACCATGTACACGCCGGCCGTCACCATGGTGGCGGCATGGATCAGCGCGGAGACGGGCGTCGGACCTTCCATGGCGTCTGGCAACCAGGTGTGCAGCAGGAACTGCGCCGACTTGCCCATCGCGCCCATGAACAGCAGAAAGCAGATCAGCTCGAGGACGGGGACCTGGTAGCCCAGGAACGCCATGGTTTGGCCCACCTGGTCGGGGGCGGCGGCAAAGATCGTGTCGTACTGGACGGCGCCAAACACGACGAAGATGGCGAAGATGCCGAGCGCGAAGCCAAAATCGCCGACCCGGTTGACGATGAACGCCTTGATGGCGGCGGCGTTGGCGGCGGGCTTTTGGTACCAGAAGCCGATCAGAAGATACGAGGCGAGCCCGACGCCCTCCCAACCAAAGTAGAGCTGCACCAGATCGTCGGCGGTCACCAGCGACAGCATGGCGAAGGTGAACATCGACAGATAGGCGAAGAAGCGCGGCTTGTGCGGGTCCTCGTCCATGTAGCCGACGGAATAGAGGTGCACGACGCTCGAGACTGTGGTCACCACCACCAGCATGACGGCGGTCAGCGTATCGATGCGAATCGACCAGAATGTCTTGAGCGCGCCGGAGTGGATCCAGCCCAGAAGCTCTATCTGGACGTCCAGCCCCTCGATGGCCACCTGATAGAAGGTGAGCCAGGACAGGAGCGCGGCGACGAACAGTAGCGTCGTGGTGACGACCTCGCAGGCGCGGTCGCCGACGAAGCGGCCGAAGAAGCCAGCGAAGATGGCGCCCACCAGGGGCAGGAAGACGATCGCCTGATACATCTGAGTGTCTGCCGTCAGCCTTTCAGCAAGTCGATTTCGGCGACGTCGATCGTGCCGCGGTTGCGGAAGTAGACGACGATGAGGGCCAAGCCGATCGCGGCTTCTGCCGCCGCCACGGTTAGCACGATCAGGGTGAAGACCTGGCCGACGAGATCGCCATGAAACGACGAGAAGGCGACGAGGTTGATGTTGACCGCGAGCAGCATCAGCTCGATCGACATCAGAATGACGATGACGTTCTTGCGGTTGAGGAAGATGCCGAAAATGCCGAGGGTGAAGAGAACCGCCGCGACGGTGAGATAGTGCGACAGGCCTATGGTCATTTGAGCCCCCTCCCCGTCTCGACTTGGACCACCTCGACCCCCGTCTCGCGCGTGCGGCCGACCTGCGCCGCGATGGACTGCCGGCGCACGTCGTGCTTGTGGTGGAGCGTGAGCACGATTGCGCCGATCATGGCGACCAGCAGGATGAGACCGGAGGCCTCGAACAGATAGACGTAGCGGGTATAGAGGATCTCGCCCAACGCTTGGGTGTTGCTGACCTCTGCCACGGGCGGGGTGGGTGCGTCGCTGACGAGCAGAGGCGCCGTGACCCAAGCGCCGACGACGAAAACGAGCTCGACAAGGAGCAAGAGCCCGATAATGGCGCCGACCGGCAGGTATTTGAGGAAGCCGGCGCGGAGTTCGGCGAAGTCGACGTCGAGCATCATCACCACGAACAGGAACAACACCAGCACCGCGCCCACATAGACAACCACCAAGATCATGGCGAGGAACTCGGCACCGAGTAGCACGAACAGCCCGGCCGCGTTGAAGAAGGCGAGGATCAGGAACAGCACCGCGTGCACGGGATTCTTGGCGGCGACGACCATGAAGCCCGCGCCCACGCACATGATGGCGAAGAGATAAAAGAACAGCGCGGATAGCATCATGCAGCCTTCTTCGTGCTGACTAGAACGCGATAACGGATGTCCGGCTCAACGGCCGGGTACGCGAACAGAGGATCGCCCCAAAGTACCCCACTTGCCCTCACCGATATGGCGCGTCGAGCGCGATATTCTTGGCGATCTCGCGCTCCCAGCGGTCGCCGTTCGCGAGTAGCCGCTCCTTGTCGTAATAAAGCTCCTCGCGGGTCTCGGTGGCGAACTCGAAATTCGGCCCCTCCACAATCGCGTCCACCGGGCAGGCTTCCTGGCAGAAGCCGCAATAGATGCATTTCACCATGTCGATGTCATAGCGCGTGGTGCGGCGGGTGCCGTCGTTGCGGCTTGGCCCCGCCTCGATGGTGATGGCTTGTGCCGGGCAGATGGCCTCGCAGAGCTTGCAGGCGATGCAGCGCTCCTCGCCATTGGGATAGCGCCGCAACGCGTGCTCGCCGCGGAAGCGTGGGCTGAGCGGCCCCTTCTCGAAGGGATAGTTGAGCGTCGCCTTAGGCCCCACGAAATACTTCATGGCAAGCCAAAAGGCCGACAGAAACTCCACCAGCAGAAGCGACTTCGCAGCTTGGGCGAGACGCGTCACGCGTTCACTCCTCTCAAAAGCCGTATTGCCAAAGCCGCAAGACCGCGGCCACGACCACGACAGCGGCAAGCGACAAAGGCAGAAACACCTTCCAGCCAAGCCGCATCAGCTGATCGTAGCGATAACGCGGCACCATGGCCTTGACCATGGAGACGAGGAAGAACAGGAAGCCAACCTTCAAGGCGAACCATAGCACGCCTGGTATCCAGGTGAAGGGCGCCACCGGAAATGGCGGTAGCCAACCACCGAAGAACAGCACCGTGCCCAGCGCGCAGAGCAGGACAATGGAGACATACTCGCCCAACATGAACAGCATGTAGGGGGTCGAGGAATACTCGACCATGAAGCCCGCCACGAGCTCGGACTCGGCCTCGAGCAGGTCGAAGGGCGGCCGGTTGGTCTCGGCGAGGCAGGAGATGAAGTAGATCACGAACATGGGGAACAGCGGCAGCCAGTACCAGCCGAACAGGCCGAGACCGCGGTCTTGCGATTCCACGATTTCCGTCAGGTTGAGGGAGCCGGCGCAGAGCAGCACGGTGACAATGACGAAGCCGATGGAGACCTCGTAGGAGACCATCTGGGCGGCCGAGCGCAGGCAGGCGAGAAAGGCGTATTTCGAGTTGGACGCCCAGCCGGCCATGATCACGCCGTAGACCTGCAGACTCGAGATGGCGAAGATGTACAGCACGCCGACATGGATGTCGGCGACGGCCCAGCCTTTGGCGACGGGCATCACGGCCCAGGCGGAGATCGCCAGCCCCGCCGTGACCACCGGCGCGAGCAGGAAGATGCCCTTGTTGGCGCCGGCCGGGATGATCACTTCCTTGAACATGAATTTGAGCAGATCGGCGAAGGACTGCCACAGGCCGAACGGCCCGACCACGTTGGGTCCGCGCCGCATCTGCACCGCGGCCCACACCTTGCGGTCGGCATAAAGGGTGAAGGCGACAACGATCAAAAGGATGACGATGAGCGCAACGCTGTGCGCCACGATGAAGAAGGTCGGCAGACCGTAATTGGTCCAGAACTCAGCCATCGGTGCCAGTCGCCTTCTCGTTTCCGCCCGCATGCATCGCGCTCAAGCTCGCCATGATAGATGAGGCGCGCGCGACCGGATTGGAGAGGAAGTAGTCTTCCACCGCCCGGCCGAACCGATCTTTTCCAGGTTTGGCAGGGCGCGTTGCAAGCTTCTCGATTGCCGCAGCGTCGGCCGGCTCGACGAGATCGAGCAGCGCCAGGTTCGGGTGTGCCGCATACATCTTGGCGCGCAGGGCCTGCAGGCTGTCGAAGGGCAGCGGCTCACCGAGAACGGCCGACAGCGCCCGCAAGATCTTCCAGTCCTCGCGCGCTTCGCCCGGCGGGAAGATGGCGCGGGCGGTCATCTGCGCGCGGCCTTCCGTGTTCACATAGGTGCCGTCTTTTTCCGTATAGGCGGCGCCTGGAAGGATCACGTCGGCACGGTGGGCGCCACGATCGCCGTGGCTGCCCTGATAGATGACGAAGGCGTTGCCGAGACGCTCCATATCGATCTCGTCGGCGCCAAGGAGATAGACGATTTCGACGTCCCCCTTGCCGGCAGCCTCGATGATGGCTTCGACATCGCGGCCGCCCTTGCCGGGCACGAAGCCGAGGTCAAGACCGGCAACCCGCGCGGCGGCCGCATGCAACACGTTGAAGCCGTTCCAACCGGGCTTCACCGCGCCCATCTTGAGGGCCGCCTTGGCGGCAAGTGCCAGCACCGCGGCGCCGTCGGGCCGCGCGAGCGCCGCCTGGCCCACGATCACCATGGGGCGCTCCACACCGTCCAGTCGCTTGAGGAACGGATGCGAGCCGTCCGCGATCTTGGCCAGTGTTTCCGGACCGGCGCCAAGATAGTCGGCGCCGTAGGTGAGGTCCGCTTCGGCGCCGATCAGGCCGATAGGCAGGTGCTCTTGCGTCTGCCGCCAGCGCCGACGGATGCGTGCATTCAGCAGCGGCGCTTCCGTCCGCGGATCGGTGCCGATCAGGAGGACCGCATCGGCGTCATCGATGCCGCCAATGGTGGTGTTGAAGAGATAGGTGGCGCGACCCAGTGTGGGATCGAGCGCGGCGCCGTCCTGGCGGCAATCGATATTGGGCGAACCGAGTTGTTCGGCGAACTGCTTCAGCGCGAACATCTCTTCGGCGGCCGCCAGATCGCCGGCGATGGCGGCAAACTTGGAACCGTCGAGCCCTTTCAGCTTGTCGGCGATGACGCCGAACGCCTCGTCCCATGTGGCCAGTGTAAGCTTGCCGTCCCGCCGCACGTAGGGCCGGTCGAGGCGCTGGGTGCGCAAGCCGTCCCACACATGGCGGGCCTTGTCGGAGATCCACTCCTCGTTGATGGCGTCGTTGATGCGCGGCAGGATGCGTAACACCTCGCGGCCGCGGGCATCGACGGCGATGGCGCTGCCGAGCGCGTCCATGACGTCGATGGACGGCGTTTTGGTGAGCTCCCAGGGGCGCGCCACGAAGGCGTAGGGCTTCGAGGTGAGCGCGCCGACGGGACAGAGATCGACGACGTTGCCGGACAGGTTCGAGCGCATGCCGTGCTCGAGATAGGTGGTGATCTCCATGTCCTCGCCACGGCCAATGGCGCCAAGCTCCTCGACGCCGGCGACCTCGGTCATGAAGCGCACGCAGCGCGTGCAGTGGATGCAGCGCGTCATCGAGGTCTTGATCAGGGGCCCGAGATATTTGTCCTCGACCGCGCGCTTGTTGTCCTGGAAGCGGCCGGCGTCGAAGCCATAGGCCATGGTTTGATCTTGCAGGTCGCACTCGCCGCCCTGATCGCAGATCGGGCAGTCCAGCGGATGATTGATGAGCAGAAATTCAAGCACGCCCTCGCGGGCCTTCTTCACCGTCTCGGAGTCGGTGATGATGGTCGGCGGTGTGCCGTCGCGGCCAGGCCGCAGGTCGTTGACCGACATGGCGCAAGACGCCACGGGCTTGGGCATGCCGGCGATCTCGACCAGGCACATGCGGCAATTGCCGGCGATGGACAATCGCTCGTGATAGCAAAAGCGTGGGATCTCGATGCCGGCGAGTTCGCAGGCCTGGATCAGCGTGATGCCGTCAGGCACCTCATGCTCTTGATTGTTGATGATCAACTTAGGCATTCGGTGTTTCTTTCAGGACGTCATGCATGAAGGCGCGGAAGCGCGGCGTGTACTGTTCTAGGTATCCCGAATTCTGAAAGTGCGTAGACAACAAATACGCGCGATGCTGCCTGAGCTGAATGCAAACCGCCGCATTCCATTCCTTGGTCGGCAAAACCTGCAGAATCTCCTCGCTGGCATTGAGCACGGTATCGACGAACAGCTCGTACTTCTGAAACGTCTCCTTGCTGCCGTCGATGGTCATCTCGTCGT
>Ga0307379_10001841_pt1 | contig 32328 bp, 28 predicted proteins | sample UN2MG_FD_202237 | JGI IMG/M metagenome (GOLD analysis project Ga0307379, IMG submission 202237) | Soil microbial communities from Risofladan, Vaasa, Finland - UN-2 | ecosystem: Environmental > Terrestrial > Soil > Coastal area > Acid sulfate soil | place: Finland: Risofladan, Vaasa | collected...
GAAATGGCCAGCACTATCCAGCGATGGCCCCACCGATAGACTATGTGTTTGTGAGCCGAGCGGACCGCATCGTGATGGCAGCCCTTGCCATAGACATGCTTGCCTCGGTGCTGAGCCGTTGTGTCATTGATGGGGACCAAAACCGGCTCTTGAGCAGGAATAAAATGAAGAATCGCACCAGCCAAAGCCTTACCCAACGGCCACAAGGACCAACTCGCCCTGGAAAAAACACGATGATAGGTACTGCAATGGCCGTCGACTGCCGAACGCATCGTCCACAAAACGGCGGTAACGGTTCTTCGACCTACGGCGATAATAGCTCCGATGGCCAGCGGAAGGATTCGCTGGAAAGTCGGTTGTGTAAATGCGGGAGAAAACTGAATAAAAAGTTGTTCTGCTGCCGATGGAATAGTAAGCATGATGGACTCCTTTCCGAACTTATTGTCATTAACAATAATAAGCATCGGCAGGAGTCCGTTTGCTGGTATAATGAATCTGCTATCCATCGTTCAATAGCCTAAAAATTGGCAAAAGTCGAGCTAAGTACATTCGCTGCTTCGTAATCGCCGGCGCCTCCTTATAAGCGGCGCATACCTTCTCGAACTTCTGTATGTCGCCCTCGGCATGGTTGACCCTTTCGGCGGCGTAGCCCTTGGCCGTCTCAATCACCCGCTTGGCCTCGCCGCGCGTCCGCGGAATGACCTCGTTGTACTGCTTCATCGCCTCGTTGATTCGCTGCTCCTTCTGCTGCAGGGCCTTGTTGACCTCGTTGAAGGCGGGCCTTACACGCTGCGGCGGATTCGACGACTGAAGCTTGACCGTGACGATGTGAATCCCGCTCTCGTACTCATCGAGCAGCTTCTGCAGCGCGTCCTTGCCGGCGTTTTCGTACTCGATTCTGCCGATGGTTATCGCCTCGTCCACGCTGCCGTTTCCGAGGAGCTGCCGCATCATCGCCTGACTGGCGTCCCTTATCGTCTGTGACGGATTGCGTATGTTGAACAGGTAGTTGCGGGCGTCCTTTATCTTGTATTGAACAATCCACTCAGCATCGATTATGTTCAGGTCGCCGGTGAGCATCGTGTATTCGCCTCTGAGCACATCAGATGCCCTTTCGTTCAACTGCCGGCCATCGGGCCCGTAGAGGCTCTCGCCGCTTTCCCTTATCAGGCGTGTCAGGTCGTCTCTGCTTACCCTGCCGGCTTGTATCTCCTCGGAGCCGAGATAGCGCGAATCGACGCCGGCCTTTAGCGTGCGAAAGCCGAACTCCTGTTTCTGCACCTTTTTGACCGGCACCGCCGTTGCCGTCTCGATCCCGTATGGCAGTTTCAGGTGTATGCCGGGTTGCGTGGTTCGGTTGTATAGTCCGAACCGTTTGACCACTCCCGCCGAATCGGCTGGTATCGTGTATACGGGCGTTACCAGTCCGATGATTATCACGATCACTACTGCTGCGATTTTCACCCACCGCCATACGGTTGCAAAGCCGATTCCGCCGGCCGGTACTCTTACCTGGTCTAAGAAAGTTCTCGCCGCCATTTCCATCCTGCTCCACAAGAGTCTTCAAATATTGTTCGCAGGTACGCTTAAGCCATCGCCAGGATCATAACACCGAACGCCCGCCGTTACCACTGCAAACAACAAAAAAATACAAACTCCCGCCCCTAATCCGCAGTCGTGAACGATTCGCCGGCTTTACGCAACGGGCCCGCCGTTGTATAATGCCGACCGCCGACAAGAAGGAGTCCTCGAATGGCTATGATAGCGCCTGAGCAATACACATTGAAGACCGGCGAAAGCGTGATTATCCGAACGGCCGCACCCGACGACGCACAGGCCATTCTTGAGCACGCCCACATCATTCTCGCAGAGGACCTCTACAATATCCGCACGCTCGAAGAATTCAAAATGACCGTCGAGGCCGAGCGCGATTGGATTCAACAGCATATCGACGGCCCCGGCAAAATCATTCTCGTCGCCGAGCTGGCCGGCGCCATCGTCGCAATGTTAGCCTTCGAAAACAGCTCTCGCAGCAGACTCGCACACCGCGGCGCCGCACACATGAGCGTCCTGCCCGAGCACCGAAGAAAAGGCATCGCCGCCGCCCTGCTCAAATCCCTCATCGAATGGGCGCGGAAGAATCCCGTCATTGAAAAGCTCAAGCTCGCCGTCTTCGCCACAAATCAGCCGGCCGTCAGCCTCTACAGGAAGATGGGATTCGCCGAAGAGGGCCGAAGGATAAAGGAAATAAAAATTGCCGAGGGACAATACGTGGACGAAATTCTTATGTACAGGTTTGTAAGTGACTGACCGCGGCCGCGCTTAGCCGGCTTCTGCCGCCCCCCTTACCCCGGACGGCACGTGAATATCCACATCCAATTCGATTTCCTCCCCCGCCTTCCTCGCCTTGCCCCGGCAGCTCGCACAGTCGCAGATACCCACTCGCCTCAGATGTGAAACCCCCGCAAGCTTCTTCGTTTCTATGAGCCTCGCCCCTTTTGCCTCCATCTTGCGAAGCGCCATCTTCGCTTCTTTCTTGTCGTGCAGGCCCACCGCATCCACAACGATCGTCACCCTCTTGCCTCGCTGAAGCAGGCCCAGCGCCGTCGCCTTGACCGCACCTTCGGCGCTTGCGCCAATCAAAATGAACTCGTCGGCACGAATATCACTCAACAGCCGGTCTATTCGAGGCTCATCAAACGGGTCAACGCATCGCTTGTGAAGAACAATCTGAGAGTAGCGCTGCAGAAGATCCGTCGGCAGGTCCGTGTTGCCGTCCGCAGCGTACTTGACACGATTATTCAGCAGAGTGTAACGAACCTTCTTCTGCCCATCGGTTCCGTCAATACAATACGCGTTGCCATTGCCGTTGCCGTTGCTCGGATGAACCTCACACGTCGAAATCACCGCTATATGATTGCTCCTGGCCCACGCCATCACCCGGCGAATGCGTCCCAGGATCCGCCTGTGGTTGCGGATGCAGGCCGCGCCGTTCGCGACGAGGAAATCCCGCTGTGTATCACAGTCGATGACGATGTGCCTGCGTCTTTTTCTGACCAGATGACGGATCATTTCACTATCCTCTCGCCCCTCTGGTAAATTCGGTCCCGTTACAGCCGCGGCCTCGTGTTCAGCCGGCTCAAACCAATTTATCGAACCGCCAAAGCCGCGACTTTAGCCGCCAGTCAAGGGCCTCATATATCTCCGTCGTTGCCCAAACCCCCATTTCGGTGTACAATCTCGATGTCTGCACCAGGACTTGCAGGCCCTTTATTGAAGTATACGCCTGTTATGGCCAATGCCTTGTGCGTATATTCCTGATTATGGGCGTTTAATTGCCTGAGTTTGGGCGCGCCTTTTGGATGGAGGAGCCTATGGGGCGAATCTTGAAGGATTATCCGTCGGTTGCCCTCGCAGCCGAAGAGCTTGCCGGCGAAATCGACTTTGCGCGGGTTTTCGGACGTGCCGGGCCGGTCCATATAGAGATAGGCTGCGGAAAAGGGACCTTTCTGCTCAACCAGGCCCGTGCCCAGCCGGAGGCCAATTTCCTGGGCATCGAGTGGGCCAACAGGTATTATCGCTACGCGGTGGACCGTATGGGCCGATGGGGCCTGACCAATGTGCGCATGATTCGCACGGATGCCGCGGCTTTCCTCGCCGAATACGTCTCCGCCCGCTCCGTGGACTGCTTCCATATCTATTTTCCCGACCCCTGGCCGAAGAAGCGGCATCACAAGAGACGCTTCTTTTCCGCCGCCAATCTCGACCGCCTCCTGCAGGCCCTGCGCATCGGCGGTGCGATAAGGGTGGCTACCGACCACGCCGAATACTTCGAGACCATTACGCAGCTTTTCGAGGCCAACACTAACCGGCTGGCTCCGACGGATTTTCTCCCCACCGCCGCCGCCGACGTAGGCGAATGGGTCGGTACAAACTTTGAAAGAAAGTACCTCAAACAAAACCGACCCATCTTCACCATCGCAGTAACAAAACTCCTCTGAGGCCCCCAGGAATGGTTTCTTGTTCTCGGCTCCCACCCGGAGGGGTCTCTTTGGTTTGAAATAGGGTTTGTTCCGGCTTCGCCATAGGCTGCGCCGCGACAAATTGGGTTCGTTCCGGCTTCGCCATAGGCTTCGCCGCGACAAATTGGGTTTGTTCCGGCTTCGCCACCCAGCTTCGTATGAAACTTCGCCGTGGCAAGCAGGCTTCGCCGCGACAAGTTGGGTTCGTTCCGGCTTCGCCATAGGCTTCGCCGCGACAAATTGGGTTTGTTCCGGCTTCGCCACCCAGCTTCGTATGAAACTTCGCCGTGGCAAGCAGGCTTCGCCGCGACAAGTTGGGTTCGTTCCGGCTTCGCCACCCAGCTTCGTATGAAACTTCGCCGTGGCAAGCAGGCTGCGCCGCGACAAGTTGGGTTCGTTTGGGTTCGTTTTGGCTTTGGGGGCCGCTGGCGGGCCAAAAATTGGGTTCGTTTTGGGTTCGTTTGGGTTCGTTTGGGTTCGTTTTTGGGTCCTGCTGAAGGGCCTTGATTTTCGTAATCCTTTGTGGGGACTGGGTTTGTGGTGATTTTGGGCATTTTCAAGATTGGGTTCGTTTTGCACGAAAGGGGCGGATTTGTAGAGGATATTCGACACTTGTAACGGAAAATGCAAAGATCAAAATGCAAAATGCAAAATTGTGGAGGCGCTTCGGGCGGGATTCTATTTGAAGACAGAGGATGGAGGACCCCTTCGTGGCGAGATGGGCGGTTTGGTTGGGGGGACGCAGGGTTCTCTAATTTACTATTTAAGACCGATCGGGCTGGGTTGGCTGATTTCACGCGTATCTCCGCTATCTATGTTTGCCATTTGTGGCCCCTGAGGGGCAGGCAAATCGGGGGGTATTATACCGGATTTTGGGGCGGAAGTAAAGGAAAAAGGGCGAAAAATGCAGCGGGGAGGGTAGAGCGTAGACCGGAGGTCGGCCGCGGTTAGAAATCCTCCCTCAGGAAGGCAGGTGCCTTATAGGCACGTAAGATCAAGGTGCCGGGGCAAAAGGCGGCTTATTTCTAATGGGGTAAACGGTGGGTTTTTGATTTTGCGGGATTTCAGTGTTGCGGTTAAAATGTGTGGGCGGCTTTGAATGGCTCGACCTGGCATTGGCATCTTTGTCGACAAGGCAGACGGAAAAAAGTTAGAAACCGGGGTGAAATATGGCTATAAGCACAGAACTTAAATACGCAAAACTCGGCGACTTGTATCTTGACCCGATGAATGTTCGACTTGGCCGGAGTGATGCCGGTTCTGAGGTGACCCAAGAGGAAGTTTTACAACTGATGACAGGTTGGGCTCTTGATGAAATAGCTGTATCTTTTTTAGAAAGCGGAGGATTCTGGAGCTATGAACCTTTACTTGTCACTGAGGAGGTACTGCATGGGAAAAAATGCTTGGTCGTTGTTGAAGGAAATCGCCGCCTTGCTACTCTAAAGTATCTCAAAAGAGCTTTCAATGGTGAAAAAGCTCCTCGGAAGTTAGTTGAGATTGCTAAAACGGGAAAAGCACCACCTTCGTTGTTCACGAAAATCCCATATATTCAAGTTGGTTCTCGAGAGGAAATTGAAAGTTTTTTGGGATTTCGGCATGTTACAGGTATAAAAGAATGGAAAGCTGCAGAAAAAGCTGCATTCATAGCGAGACTTATTGACAAGAGGAAAATGAGCTACAACCAAGTAACACGCAAGATTGGAAGCAGGGTAGACACGGTTCGACGCAATTACATTTCTTATAGGATATTATTGCAGATGGAGGATACTCTCGGTATCCCGCAGGAACAGTTTGAAGGACGGTTTAGTGTTATGTACCTTGCACTTCGAACGCAGGGAGTTCGGAAATATCTAGACATTGATATTCACGCTGACCCAAAAACAGCCAGGAAGCCAGTACCGAAACCACGGCTGAAAGATTTAGCAAATTTTGCTCTTTGGCTCTTTGGGGATGGAAAACGTTTGCCGATTTTCTCTGATTCGCGCCAAGTTGACAACTTTGGACGAATTCTGGAAAGCAAAGAAGCGATTAAGTATCTTGAGCGCAGCGAGGAGCCTTCTTTCGAGGTTGCTTTAAGAACTGCCAGCGGCGATGAACCAGAGATTCTCAGACTTATCGAAAAGGCGGCAGATAATATCGAATTAGCTCTAACCAGGACACACTTATATAAAAAGTCAAAAAAGATTCAGAGTGCAGTTAAAAGGTTGGGTGCTGATGCAAATCAGTTATTGGACATATTTCCGGCTATTAGAGCCGAACTAGAAAAAGAAGGTGGGTAATGCTTGCTCTTCCCACTAGGGGCATCTCACGGTCAGTAAATGTTCACAACGTAGAACTGGACGTATTTTGTGATTGGATAGAATCAAACATTTTGTTTGAAGAAGAGGAACTATGGGAGACGGATGTTATCGATGTGTTGTTGGAAGAACAAATCTATGATGATAATGATATGGCGTCTGAAATAGTTTCGAACGCGTGGACAGAGTTGCGGCGCCGACAATCTTGGATTGGTACGGGGAGCCCTTTTTCGATTATGGCCCGGAGAATTTCAAGAATAGGTACATGGAGACAAGCTCCAGCACATAGTTTTTGCCTGATTCTATCTCTTTCAAAGTGGTATCGGCCTTGGGCGCGACAGTTCGGGAGCGATTACACAGAACAAGGTGAACTTTTCGAAGAAGTTATAAAAGAATCGCTTGTTCAACAATTTCGTGATTGGGAAATTATTGTGACAGGCTGGTCACGCACAAGAAGAAGCGGACTTACAAAAATTGTAAATGAAATTGGGAATAAGCTAGGTGAATCGGTGGGAAATATCTCGCGATGGACAAACGAGAGTGCGAAAGACGCCGAACTAGATATGTTGTGTTACCGACCTTTCGTCGATGGACGGGTTGGTATTCCGTTATATCTCTTCCAGTGTGCTAGCGGTGCGGATTGGGACAACAAATTACATACTCCTAGAATCGAAATATGGAAAAGATTGGTGGAGTTTGCAGCCATCCCTAAGAAGGGTTTCGCAATTCCTTTTGCGTTGCTGGATGGTGACTTTGTTCGTAGTTGCAATCTTGTAGATGGAATAGTTATTGATAGGTATAGAATTCTGGCAGCAGTTAGTTACAAGCAAAACTGGGTGTCGTCTGAATTGAGCAAGAGACTTATTACTTGGTCAAAAAGCCGCATAGCGAAGTTACCTCGATTGGAGGACTAATCTTGAGTAGAAAAACTAGGATAAAAAAGTAATGAAATTTGTTGATTTATTCGCAGGATTGGGTGGTTTTCATGTTGCTGCACAGCGGTTGGGGGGGGAGTGCGTTTTCGCCAGTGAGATTGATCCTAAGCTGCGAGAGACGTATCAGGCTAATTTTGCAATTGAACCCGCGCGGGATATATGCAAAGTTGATCCGAAGGACGTTCCGTCACACGAACTGCTATGTGCAGGGTTTCCGTGCCAGCCTTTTTCAAAGGCTGGCGGTCAAATGGGATGGAAAGATACCACTCGCGGAAAAGTCTTCTTTAATGTCATCGAGATATTGCGGCAGCATCATCCCACGTTCGTTATCTTGGAAAACGTGGCCCATTTTGTGAAGCACGACAAGGGAAATACCTTTGCAAAAGTAAAACGATGTTTGGAAGGGATGGGGTATGAGGTAAGGCATGCCCAGCTATCGCCGCACAAGTTCGGTGTGCCGCAGATTCGGGAGCGCATCTATATGGTGGGAGGGTTAGGGGGCCTGGACGGGTTTGAGTGGCCTGAGCCAAAAACAAACGGTGACGAGCTTTCGATACGTAGTGTTTTGGATGACAATCCCCCTGATGCCGTCGGCTTGAGTGCGCAGGTTATTAGGTGCCTCGATACCTGGCAGGAGTTTGTGCAAAGATTTCCTGAGGATGAGGAACTGCCGTCCTTTCCCATCTGGAGCATGGAATTCAAGGCCACGTACCCGTACAAGCAAGATTCGCTACAAGAGGTAGAACTGGGACGTCTGCGCAGGAGCAAGGGTGCTTTTGGGCAGCCTCTTAACAAGTGGTACAGGGAGGACATTGTCAGGCGTGTGCCGAGTTACGCGCGTGCCCCAGAGGGGGCGTTTCCGCGCTGGAAGCAACAATTCATACGGCAAAATAGGGAACTCTACAGAAAGCAGCGGGAGTGGATCAATGCTTGGCTGCCGAACATCAGGAGATTTCCGCCGAGCCTTCAAAAGCTCGAGTGGAACTGCAAGGGAGAGGAGCGAGATATATGGAAATATGTCATTCAGTTTAGAGCATCCGGCGTGAGGGTAAAACGGCCAACGACGGCCCCATCTCTGGTGGCTATGACTACTACTCAGGTACCGATAATAGCGTGGGAGCGCCGGTATATGACAGTTCGCGAATGTGCGAGACTTCAATCAATGGAGGAACTAAAGTGCCTGCCAAAGGGCACGGCGGCAATGACGGCGCTGGGCAATGCAGTGAACGTCGAAGTTGTTTACTTAGTCCTTAAAAAGCTGCTGGCATTGCAATAGTGGCATGGTTGGCGTAGTAACGTTTTGTCTTCAGAAATGGATGTTTTGACTAAAGAGCAGCGCTCGTACTGCATGTCGCGCATACGCAAGAAGGACACCAAGCCTGAGTTGGTGGTCCGAACAATTGTGCACGGTTTGGGATTTAGGTTTCGTTTGCATCGTGCAGATTTACCTGGGTGTCCCGACATAGTCCTGCCAAGACATAAGAAGGTGATATTTGTGCACGGCTGCTGGTGGCACAGGCACAAGTGCGAGTTGGGACGACGGAGGCCTAAGTCCAGACAGGAATACTGGCTTCCTAAGTTGCGGGGGAATAAGGAACGGCACAAGAGGGTTCGACAGGCCTTGGCAAGGCGGGGGTGGAAGGTTATGACTGTTTGGGAATGTTGGACGAGGGACCTTCCAAGCTTGGAAAAGCGGGTGAGAAGTTTTCTTGAGGAAGAGTGAGGGGCGAAGGGCCGCCGCCGGTGCCGGGGGCTAGTCCATGAGTTTTGTGAAGGCATTGAAGAGGTATTGGGAGTCGTGTGCCCCGGTTAGAAATCCTCCATAAGGGAGGCGGGTGCCTTATAGGCACGTAAGATCCGGGTGACGGGCCAGGAGGCGGCTTATTTCTAACGGGGTAAAGGCCGGGGGAGGCCTCTCGACGTCGGCGCGGGTTAAGCAAGGGGACCCGCCTACGGCGGGCAAGCCCGCCAAAAGGACGGCGGACAAGTATCGAACAAGGAATGGCGAATCCGCCGAAGGCGGACAAGCCCGCCAGAAGGCGTGGCGGACAAGTGTCAAAGGCGAGATCCTTCGCTTCCTCCTTCGCCAAGGCTTCGGAGGACAAGTCGCTCAGGATGACAAGAGGGTGGAGGCATAAGGGTGGCGGTTTCGATTTTGGCGATCCTGAGGTTCTTGACGGGGTGGTTTGCGCCGTGGCGGCCGAACTTGAGCTTGTAGGTCTTAGCGCCGAGTGCGAGTGCGAGGAGCTGATGGCCGAGGCAGATGCCGAAGATGGGCAGTCTGCCGAGGAGGTTGTTTATGGTTTCGATAGCGTAAGCGGCGGGCAGAGTGGGGGTATAGGGGAAAACCTGATGAGAAAAACAGGGGATGGCCTGATTGACGAAAAACGGTCTTTTTGTAGGATGGAGGACGTTGGATCGCGCGGCGCAGGCAACCCTGGAGGCGAGAACAAGGCGTCAAAAACAAGTGAATACGGAATACATACTGTAGTCACAGCATTCATCACCCTCCTCCTCCGAAGCCAGGTCCTGTTAATCGCAGAATCTGGCTTTTTCTATTTCGGGCGAATGCGGCGTCTAACGTTCGTTTCTGAACCAGGCAACGAACTTTTTGAGGCCGTCTTGAATAGCCGTCGAAGGCTCATAGCCAAGCTCTTTTACGGCCTTGGTGACATCAGCATACGTCCGCTCCACGTCGCCGGGCTGGGCCGGCAGGTACTGCCTGACGGCTTTCCTGCCGAGGGCCTTCTCGATTTCCGCAATCAAATCATTGACAGATATGGGCCTTGATTCGCCGAGGTTATAGATATTGAAGCCGGAGCATTTCTGCATCGCCGAGACGGCGCCGCGAATGATGTCGTCAATGTACGTAAAATCGCGCATCATCGTCCCGTCACCGAATACCGGTATCGCTTTATCCTGCTCGATAAGGCGGGTAAATTTATGGATTGCCAAATCGGGCCTCTGCCGCGGACCGTAAACCGTGAAAAAACGAAGGCACGTTATATCAATGCGGTAGAGGTGGTGATACGTGTGGCAGATAAGCTCGCAGGCCTTCTTCGTGGCCGCATAAGGCGATATGGGAAAGTCAACGTTGTCATCTTCGGAAAACGGGACCTTCCTGTTGTTGCCATAGACGCTCGAACTCGAGCCGAAGATAAACCTGGTGACTTTGTGCTTTTTGGCCGCCTCCAACAGGACCATTGTCCCATTTATGTTCACATCAGCATAAAGCACCGGCTGTGCAATCGACGGCCTCACGCCGGCCCTCGCCGCCAAGTGAACGATTATGTCAACGCCGCCGCCGACAACGCCGTTCATTGCGACACTGTCACGGATGTCCGCCTCGACCAGTTGGAAGGCTTTATTGCCAAGACAGGCTTCAATGTTCCGTCGTTTGACCTGCGGGTCGTAGAAGTCGTCGAAATTATCGACGCCGACCACATCCCAGCCGTCCGTCAAAAGTCGCTCGCTCAAGTGCGACCCGATGAACCCGGCTGCTCCGGTAACCAGTGCCTTCATAAACCTGTCCTCATGCGAATATGATGATGACGACGCCGACGGCCAGAATTGCCAATGCCAGCACTCTCAGCAGCAGGTTTGATTGCTTGTGCCACCACTGAAGAACCGGCGCCAGCCTCTTGGGGCCCATGGTGAATATCAAAAGTCCTCCCAGCAGGAAGAGAATTCCGAATGCGAATATGACCCATGGCTTCCTACATTCACGGGCCGCAAGCAGAAATACCACCGCCAGCGCAAACCTTATCACGCCCGCGAGGTATATCCGGTTTCCCCTGCCGAAGAATTGCATCAGGCCCCTTATCACACCGGGCTTTAGAAGATAAGCTATCGCCATAAGCACAAGTACTATGCCGATGATCTTTATTACCCAATCCATAATTCTTCTCCTAAATTCTCTTGGCGAGCTCCTGAATATATCGCCGAAGGTCTTCGGCCATATCGTCCCTCTTTAGCGCAAACTCGATGTTCGTCTTGATAAAACCTTCCTTGCTGCCGATGTCGCACCGCCTTCCCTCGAGCAGCAATGCGTACATGGGCCGGTCCTTCACCATCATCCGCAGTGCATCCGTCAACTGAACCTCGCCACCCGGACTCGGCGTCACGCGGCCCAGGTAGTCGAAAATATCCGGGGTCAACACATACCGACCCGCAATCGCAAGGTTCGACGGGGCCGCCTCCTGATTGGGCTTTTCAACAAAATCCTGCACGCGGAAGACCCCTCGCTCTATCAATTCACCGTCGATCACTCCGTACAGGCTCACTCGGCTGGGCTCCACCTGCTCCACTAATACCGCCGGCTGCTCAAATCTCTCATATAACTGTGCCAGCTGCCCCGCCGCCGGCGCCGCCGAATCTATCAGGGTGTCACCCAGCAGCACCACAAACGCCTCGTCCTTCACATGGTGCCTGGCACAATAGACGGCGTCACCCAGACCACGCATCTCTTTCTGCCACACGAAGTGAATATCGGCCAGTCCCGAAATCCGCCGCATTGCTTCCAGCTCTGCCGTCTTGCCCTTTTCCAGCAGTTGCGCCTCTAATTGGAAGCTGCGGTCGAAATGCTCTTCGATGGACCGCTTGCCCTTGCCTATAACCATCAGAATGTCCGTAATCCCGGCCGACGCCGCTTCCTCCACCACATACTGAATGACCGGCGTATCCACTATCGGCAGCATCTCTTTAGGCTGTGACTTCGTCGCCGGCAAGAAGCGCGTCCCGAATCCGGCCGCCGGTATAACCGCTTTGCGAATCATTTTACCTCCGGCCTCGACTGCTCGCGATCTTTGGCTTGATCACCTTTATCCGCAGCTTGCCAAGCTCTTTCCTGAGCCGCTCGAACATCTTCTCATCCTTGTACGTACCAACAATCGCGCCGCCCGAACCCGTGAACTTAGCACTGGCGCCTGCGGAGCGCGCGGCTTCAACCATCCGAATATTCTCTTCGCTCAATCGATGAATCTTCCGCCGGCGGTCAAAATTCGCATTCAGCAGCGGACCGATTTTCTCCGGCTCACCATCCAAAAGACAGCGTCTTACCTTGTCCGCCAGAGACGCCCAGTACCGCATGGCGCGTATTACCTGCCTGTCACCACAGGCATAACGCGCACGTATGTTGTTGTGAAAGACTTCCGTTGGCTCGCCGAGGTCCTCCCTATAAGCCACATACACCCGCGCTAACAGGCCCGGGTCCAGCCGTTCGTAATGACCATACCCCTGCCTGTCCATCAGCTCTTTGCCGAAATCCATGTACACCAGGCCCTCATAAACCTGAATCACCCGGTCCTGCAGACCTGCCGCAATGTTCAGCTCGTCCACCTCCGCGGAAAGTATCAGGTTCGCCTGAATATGCTCGGCAACGCTGACCCCATAAAACGTCATCAGCGCCCGCAGGCACGCCGTAATAATGGCGCTCGACCCCGCCAGACCCACGCCGTGTGGTATGTTGGAGCTGTACCGGATGGTAAAATTCTTCTTGTGCAGCTCAATCCGGTTCTCCAGGCAATAGTCATAAAATCTCTTAATGGTCGCCTTCAGCAGACGGATGCCCCCGTAATACCCATGCAGCTTCACGTCCCTCACAAGGTCGCCCAGACTGTCGAAACCTGACTGGTCTTTCTCGCTCGGCAAAATCTCAAGCTCCGGTGTCTCGTACAAGACCACCTCCGCCCGAAAGTTCCGGAACGCAAACGATATCGTCTTGCCGTAATACCCGTCCGATGGATTTCCAATCAAACCCGCTCGCGGATAAGCCTTGGCGTGAATAATCATCACATAAAACCTCGACAGAATCCTTATGCTCGCCCCACACTGTGATATTCTATCCCATGCTGCCTCACGTAGGCCGGATCATAGAGGTTTCTGCCGTCGAAGATAACCGGCTTCTTCAGCTTCCCGGCGACAAGTTCGAAGTCCGGGTTCCTGAATTCCTGCCAATCGGTCAGGATAACCAGCGCGTCTGCCTGCTCCAGCGCATCGTATCCGTTCGCAGAAGTCTCTATCCGGTCCTCCAACGCCGTCGCTGCCTGCGCCATTGCCTCGGGGTCATAGGCCCGTATCTTAATCCCTCCCTCCAGAAGTTTCCTGATGCAGTTAATCGCAGGCGACTCCCGTACATCGTCCGTCTTCGCCTTGAACGCCAGTCCCCAAACAGCCAGCAACGTTTCCTTTTCCCGTCCCGCAAAGTAATCCGTGATACGCCCCGCGAACCGATCCTGGGCCTCTGCATTCGCCTGCTGGACCGATTTGACAATCCTCATCTCCACCCCGTGTTCATGGCCCGTGTGAACCAGCGCACGAACGTCTTTTGGAAAACAACTGCCCCCAAAGCCTACTCCAGGAAACAGAAACGACCGCCCAATCCGGGAGTCACTGCCGATGCCCTGGCGCACCAATTCCACGTCCGCACCCAGCCTCTCGCACAGCGCCGCAATCTCATTCATAAACGAAATCCGCGTGGCCAGCATCGCGTTGGCTGCATACTTGGCCATCTCCGCCGAGGCCGCATCCATGAACAATATACGATTGCCCCTTCGCATGAACGGACTGTACAACTGCTTCATTATCGCACGTACCCCCGGATTGGTCGTCCCGATTATTATCCGGTCCGGACTCATGAAGTCATCAACCGCAGCACCCTCCTTCAAGAACTCCGGATTGCTCACGTAATCGAACGGTGTTTCGGTCCTGGACTTTATCAGATCGGTTACCTTCTTGTGTGTCCCCACCGGCACCGTGCTTTTCGTTACGACGATTCTGTACTCCCGCAGGTTCTCGGCAATATCCCCGGCCGCCGACAGTATGGCCGATATGTCCGCTGAACCATCCGCCGCCGAAGGCGTCCCCACCGCCAGAAAAATAATGGTCGAATTGTCCACCCCCTCCTTCGAATCCGTCGTAAATCGCAGTCGGCCGAGCTTCTCATTGTGCTGTACTATCTCGGTCAGACCGGGCTCATAAATAGGAATCACTCCCTTCTTCAGGCTTGCAATCCTGGCCGCATCCACGTCCACGCATATAACCTCGTTGCCCGCTTCCGCCAAACACCCCGCCGTTACAAGACCCACATAGCCAATACCGACCACACAAACCTTCATCTGCTATCTCCTGCTGTCCAACGTATACTTTCTATCCTGTGCTCTTGGCTGTTCACAGCAAGAACACGAGAAATCACTGAGCCGTTTCTTCAATCGGTTCTATCATGTCCGCGTCTATCTCAACACTCGTGGCCCGACCCAAGATGTCCACCTGCAGAAGCAAACGAGTCGCAGTCTTTGTCGTGACCACAATGCCATGCAGCTCCGCCAAAGGACCCCCTATCACTCGGCAAAGTTGACCGGCCTTGAGGTACTTGTGAGGCGTCAAGGGGGCGCCCGCCCGAAGCGCTTTTTCTATCTGAGACAGTTCGGTCTGCAGCCTTGTCTGGTCTTTCACCTCTATGAGGTTTGCCACCCGATTCGTCCGCAATAGTTCCAGCCGCTCGTTCTCTTCCCCGCAAAAGAACAAGTATCCCGTGAACAAGGGCAAAAGCGACCGCATCGTCCTGCCTTTTCGCCGGCGCACGCGCCACGTCATCGGAAGAAAATAGCTGATATGCCGGCGAATCAAATCCTGCGCCAGCGCTTTTTCGTTGCGGCTGCGCGTGTGAGCCACCCACCAAAATCCCGAGAAATCCCGGATACATTTGTCTTCGGGCCATGTAATCGGCGGATTTTCCGACACCTTTAACAACTGCGACTTCCCACTTATCTGAATCCTTTTACTGCCGGTTATCTGCATCAGAACCGCCAGTTTAAGATGGTCAGGACCAAATGTCAAAGGAATTGACGCTGCTCGAAATCATAGTTTTGGATTGACAAGACGGCATAAAACGTCTATTATTAAGCCCGTGACTGACGCTTTAAGGTTGCTCTCAAAGTGTGATATGACGGCAGACGCAAACACTCATGTTGGTCCTATTGCCGTGCTGTTTACCTGCATAGGCAGACGTGTATCCCTGCTCAACAGCTTTCGACGAGCAGCCAAACAGCTGAGAACGGCCGTCTCCTTCTTCGGCACCGATACCACAAATCTCAGCCCGGCTTTCCAGTTGTGTGATAAACGATTCCTCGTCAGCCCCGTAACCCACGCCCAATATATCCGCCAGCTTCTTGCCATTGTAAAGAATAACAACGTCAAGTTGCTCATACCTACGGTCGATTTGGACCTCAAGCTCCTCGCGGCCAACAAAGGCGAGTTCGAACGCGCCGGTTGCCTTGTGCTTATCTCTGCACCAAACGTCATCGATATATGCCAGGACAAGCGAAGAACTTATCGGTTCCTGGTAAAAAACGCCTTCGATACGCCGCGAACCATGAGCGTTCGTTCGGCTCTTTCGAAAAAGAAGCTCCAATGGCCCTGCTTTCTTAAACCCTGGGACGGCTCCGCCAGCAAAGGAAATGCACGTGTAAACAGCCGAAAAGAACTTGCCTTCTTTGCCAAAGAAATACCTAAACCCATCTGTCAGGAGTTTGTCACGGGGACCGAGTTTACCTGCGATGTCTATGTTGACTTCAATATGAATGTCCGCTCCGTTGCTCCAAGGAAAAGAATCGAGGTCAGGGCCGGCGAGGTCAGCAAGGCACAGGTTGTAAAGCATCCCCTGATAATGAAAGAGGCAAAAAGACTCGTTGAAACACTCGGCGCAGGGCCGGGGGTAATCACGCTGCAACTATTCCTGACCAGGCACGATGAAGTCAAGTTCATTGAAATCAATCCTCGCTTTGGCGGCGGCGTGCCCCTCTCAATAAAGGCCGGCGCAAACTTTCCAAAGTGGATACTGCAGGAACTGCTCCAAAAAAGAACAAAGATTCGGTTCGACGCCTTCAAGGATGGCTTGGTCATGCTTCGCTACGACAGCGAGGTTTGGCTCAATAAGGACTGACAAGGAGGGTCGCCAAATGATATTTGACAAGGTAATTGGGCCGTACAGACCGGTTAGCTGGGTATTTCACTTCTGGCCCGTGCTGGCCGGCTCATTTGTCGCCTCGCTCGGCGCCACCTGGCTGTGCAAAAAGGTCGCCGTCAAATTCGGAATCGTTGACAAGCCTGATGACCTCGTCAAGACTCATAAAGAGCCCATAGCATACCTCGGCGGAGTCGGCATGCTCATCGGGTTGACCGTCGGAGTGCTTGCCGGAATAGGTTGTCTCAGAAATGAGCTGTTTTTCGGCCGAATGTTAGGCTGGCTGCTCGCCATCCTCGCCGGAGCGGCTATCGCATGCTTCGTCGGCCTCGGCGACGATATATTCGACCTCAAACCTTCTCAAAAAATCCTCGGACAGGTCCTTGCCGCACTTGCCCTGCTCCTGGCAGGTATCATGCCCAACCTTACCAGGATCACTCAACCACTCAATTTGACCATGCCGAATTCGCTTGAGCTCTTTCTACAGATTCTCATCGTCGTCTTTTTTGTCCTCGGCGCAACAAATTCACTCAACCTGCTCGATGGACTCGACGGGCTTTGCGCAGGAGTCACCGCCATCATTACCATAGCGATGCTGCTGTTGTCAGTACATCTGGCAACCTGGGGAGCAAGTGATGTTGGCGACCCGGTCAGAATCATAATCTGTCTCGGACTCGTGGGAGGCGTCTTGGGATTTCTGCCCTTCAATCGATACCCCGCCAAGATATTCATGGGAGACGCAGGAAGTATGCTCCTCGGCTTCGTGGTCGCGGCACTCATGCTCCTTTTTGCCGAGCAAATACCAAGATGGTGGATGGCGTCACTTGTCGTTTTCGGCCTGCCAATCCTCGACACCGCCGTCGCGCTCGTGAGAAGATTGCTCAACCGAAGACCACTGTTCGTCTCCGACCGCGGACACATCTACGACCAGATGATAGACCGCGGAATACCACTCAAAAGAACGGTCACAATCTGTTATTTGCTCGCAGGGCTTTATGCTCTGATCGGTCTGGCCATGAGCCAGATTAAGACCAGATACGCCGCGGTAGTACATCTGTGTGTCTTCACCGTCTCGGCCCTGGTCGTCTGGAAAAAAGGCTACCTGAAGATGGAAGGCCTCCGCGGCGCCCTGCCCAAAGAGGATTAGTTGCTTCCTTCAGTTGACTACTCTGCAGAAAGCGCCTTTTGGCAGCCAATCACCCCCAATCGCTACCCTGCTCCATGGCCCTTCTCGACCTGCCCCGGCTGATAATGCAGGAAAAGTCTGCCCCACTCAGTTCCTGCCAGCCAGTCATTCACGACCTTCCTGCCTGCAAACGGATACCATATTTTGTCGTGATAAGTCGCCGAGCCGAAAATGAACATATATACCAGCGGACTGTGAAACATCAGCTTCTCCAGCCATCGAAGAGGTCCGAACCAGAACAGCTTGCCCACACAGGAAACCGCATTGTCGCCCGCCTCAAAGCCCCACGACTCCTTCTCGATATCCACATCGCCTGCAATATCCATCTCGCTGATTCTTCCCGTGCCCAGCCCTCGCTCGTGCGCCAGCCGGATGAATCCCACTTCCATGGGGTCAAATCCCATCAGCTTGGCCGACACCGCATCAATGGCCACGCAGTCATCCGAAGCCAGAAGAACGTTTTTGACCACCGGTGTCATCGTCCGCGGGCCCGCTCCGTTGCCCGCGGTCGTACCGTCCGTCACCGTAAAAATCCCTTTGTGGATCTCCTTCTGAATGGCTAATAAATCCACCAACGTTTCGTGAATCCGCGAGTGACAATAATGACGCTTGTTGTCGAGCAGCCCGCCAAAAGCGTTCTTCATCGAGCCGGTTATCGTCGTGTAGATATGGCACTTGACCGTCGGAAGGTGCACTATATTCTTGCCCGCGAAATAGTCCGGTATATAGATACCTTTGCGGAATATCTCATTCAAGACAGACATCTGCACCTTCGGTTCGTATCTCCGCCAATTCATATCGCTCGCCTTGAAGTTGTACCTGACCGGCACGCCATAGTAGTCACACACCTGCCTTTGCTTGTTCAATACCTCGCCCGCCTTCGCGCTGGTCACCACCGTTTCATTCTCCACGCACACCAGGTCGCTGAAGCCCGCCTTGCGTAAACCCAGGATTGTCCCCTCCAGCTGCCACGGCGTCGTGTTGGCCGCCGGATACATCAGGTGCCACGAAAGATTGTTCTTCAGGATGGTCGTCGTGCCAGATGCCAGCGCATCCTTCACACCGCCCAGCTCCATCACCCTTTGAATATCCTGCAGAACCGTCTCCGCCCTTGTCCGTATTACCGCAACCTTGCTCACAACAACATTCCTCTATCAAGGCTTTGTTGTCCGCTCATTTCGCGCCGCCTTTCTCCACCCAATTTCCATCCGTTCGGCCTCAGAATGACTGCTGAAAAGTCCTCTCTATCCACTCCGCCAGCCCTCGTCCATAACGGATGATTACAAGTACGGCCAGTATCCAGACAAAAACCGTTAGCTGGAAAGCCCTGTCCCCAAGAATAATATCCGTCGGACCCGAATAAGCGCCTTTCATCGAAAGCATCGCAAACCTGCATACACCGTAAACCACGACAGGCAGCACGTAAATGAAGTAGTTCGTACCGAACTGCTCGACCGTCCTTTCGCTGAGTCCGTAAAGCAGAAACCCAATCACACCGATCGCCGCTGAAAGCGTGATAAGATGAGTGAGCAGCTCCGGAGTGTATTCGAGCAGCGTTGCACGGTGACTGCCCGCGTGCACACCCTCACCCATGGTCGCTATTTCGCTGTACCGCTTACAGAAACCCATAAAAAGACACAGCGTAAAGATGCAGATGAAAAGCCACGGACTGATTGCAACGCCGATGGCCACCGCGCCCGCAGCGGCGCGCAGCACGAATCCCAGCGCAATGCAGATAACATCCACAAGCACCCGCTCCTTCAGAGACACCGTGTAAAAAATCTGGAGCAGCAGGTACACGGACACTATCCCTGTCACCAAAAATGACAGACTCTGCGCCAGAATCAGTGCTATCGCGGCTAAGACGACCCCTTCGATAACTGCCGCTCGCGCGCCTATTCGACCCGACGCCAAAGGACGGTCTTTCTTCGCCGGATGTGCCCTGTCACTTTCCCGGTCCTTGATGTCGTTGACAATGTAAGCGAACGAAGACGCCAGACAAAAGGCCGCCGTCGCCGTTGCGGCCCTCAGCCAGGAGCCCGCGTGATACATCTGCAGCCCGAACACCACCGGCATCAGAACCACCAGATTCTTTATCCAGTGCCTCGGGCGAGCCAATTCCATCATTTCTCGAATAGGCATCCTGTAACCCACTTAAATTGTTATCGTCATGTATTCGGTGTCTTCAACAAACTTTATCACGCCCTCGAAGTCCGCCGGTATCAGCAGACAGTCCCCGGCTTCGAAATCCACCGCACCTTGGGCGCTGCCCAAAATTCTCCCCCGGCCCGTCATCATAATCAGCGTCTTCATCATGCCCGCCGAAAGCAGCGCCTCGCATCCGGCGGCCTGATGACCTTTGTCTATCTTGAAGTATTCGCAGTCAGCCAGCCGCCCTATCGTCGTCACCGCCAGCTCCTCGCCTGCGGCCTCGAAGTTGATGCTCTCCAGCGCCTCTTCGATGTGCAGTTGTCGCGGCCTGCCCGAATCGTCCACCCGGTTCCAGTCGAACACCCGGTACGTCGTGTCCGAAGGCGTCTGAATCTCCGCTATCAAAAGACCCGCCCCGATACTGTGCGCCGTGCCCGCCGGCAGGAAGTGACACTCACCGGCATTCACAGTGACCTTCCCCAAAAGCTCCGCCACGGTCCCTTGCCTTATCGCCTCGGCAAACGCCTCGCGCGTCACCCCGCTCTTGAGACCCTTATAGAGCACCGCGCCGGGCTCAGCCGATATGATATACCAGCACTCGGTCTTCGGGTCGCCCTTGCCCATCCGCCGGCAGGTCTGCGGGTCCGGATGTACCTGGACGCTCAGAACATCTTCGGCGTTAATGAATTTTATCAGTAGCGGAAACGGCCCGCGAAAATTCGCATCCCCGGTTATTTCCTGCGGATACTTTTCAACGACCGATATAAGCGTCTGCCCCGCTAATTCACCGTTCGCGATGACGGATTTGTCCTCCGGCAAATCCGCTAACTCCCAGCTCTCACCTATCTTTTCCCCCTCCGGTATATCCTTGCCGAACACTTCCCGCAGCTTCTGCCCACCCCATATCCGATGCTTATATATCGGCTTCAACTTGAAAGGATACAATTTCATACGCGCATTGTAGCGGCAAGCTGAACATCTGTCCATCCGCAAGTCTGCTCCAAAATATTGGAGCCGCAGGGACAATCATTCTCCGGACGCTTAAAGAAGTATATAGGATAGTATCACGGTTTCACGGCTTTTATTGATTTCTACTAATGCAGAAATGCGAAATACGCAGGCTATAGGCTATTTCCAGCCTTTTCTACGTAACGACGCCAGCATAGAAACCGTTACTACTTCTACCACCACTACTCCTATCCCCTCCTATACACCTATTCCCATCCTCTTTACATTTCATTACGTCTTTCTGGAGAAACTATACGATTGCATCAGGTGAGCGTCCGCATTTAATGCAATTCTTGTCTGAACCCGAATTGATTTGTGAACATCTGCATTTCCACTGCCCATTCGCCAAAACTTCAGGTTGATTTTCCGACATATCGTCCACGCTATCTTCATCTTCAAATTCTATCTCAGGCACGGCAGCTAATGCTATCATCGAAAATATGCCAAAGAAGAAACCAAGCATCATCCACGCCAAAGGGTCTCTATTTTTTTCATTCGCTATAAAATAACAAAATCCTGCACAAACGACTGCCTGTAAGATGAGTGCAACTAACCAAATTTTGTGTTCTGCCATCCAAATTTTTATGTATTCTTCCATTTTTGTTCTCCCTTCAAATTCTACCTTTGGATTTAGCGCGAGACGCCATAAAAGGAGCGTCGAAACAGGGTTTTCTTTCCATCTATCGCCTTGGCGGCATAGGCCATTCCTTTAAGTCGCCCTCCCAATTTATCTCTTTGCGTTGTTCTTGCGTTATACCGTAGTTTGCGGCAACTTCTGACTTGTACTCCTCCCTCAAGGTGTCTAAGGCTTCTGCGTTCTTCCTAATCTGTTCCTCTGCCTCTGCTTGTGAATGGTTTGGACCTGGCCACGGGTACCTACGTTCCGCCTCGGCCTCGGCTCGGTCACTTGCCGCTATGAGTGCCTTGTATATCTCCTTACGCTTAGCCTCTGAAAGGTTATACTTAACTTGCGGGGCTGCATTATGATGAGCAAGTAATTCTCTTTTTACTTTTATTTCTGGCTTTGAACCTATTCCGATTCTCTGTAAGTTGGCAATCCAGTTTGGCGTGCTTGATTTGAAGTCATCTTCAGACGTATAGAGCCATATAGCTATATGGGTTGGTTTGCCATCAAAGTACTCGAAACCGCGTGTAGCATTGGCTTCATCATACATTTTCTCAAGAACTTGCTTGAGGCCGGACTCTGTGAGCGTACCTGATACCACCGCGTGAATTGTGACTTGGGTTTTGATTTCTGTGTCAATCGTTTTCCGGTCAACCACTTCATATTGCGGTTTCTCCTCTGTCGGTTTCTGTTCCCGTCTAACTGGACGGCGTTCAGCCCTTTCTGTTGGCTCTTGTCGCCAACGAGCGAAACACCCTACTATTATCGCAACAATAACGAGAAAAGCGACACGTCCACTTATGGATTTCTTCTTACGCTTTTCGCCGTGAGCCGCAATAAGACTGTTCTCCAGATTCACAAGGTTTGAGCCACAATACCTGCACTTGACCGCTTTGGCTTGAATCTTTTCAGCACACAAAGGGCATCTTTTCGTACCCATTCCTATTCTCCCTTCAAATTAGACCCTATTAGCTTTAGCCCCAAACGCTGCCACAAAAAAAATGAGCGTCTAACTATGACCACTCCCATTCCCTCCTGTATACCTATTGCCATTCTCTTTGCTTTTCATTACGTCTTTCTGGAGAAACTATACGATTGCATCAGGTGAGCGTCCGCATTTAATGCATTTTTTGTCTGAACCCGAATTGATTTGCGAACATCTGCATTTCCACTGCCCATTCGCCAAACCCTCAGATTGATTTTCCGACATATCGTCCACGCTATCTTCATCCTCAAATTCTATCTCAGGCACGGCAGCCAATGCTATCATCGAAAGTATGCCAAAGAAAAAACCAAGAATCATCCAACCCCCAGCATCTCTATTTTTTTCACTCGCTATAAAATGACAAAATCCTGCACAAACGACTGCCTGTAAGATGACCGAACCTAACAAAATTTTTGTGTATTCTTCCATCACAAATTTTATGTATTCTTCCATTTCTGTTCTCCCTTGAAATTTGACCTTCGGATTTATCACACTTTGGCGGTCATTATATCCGATATGCTCAGTATGTACAATCCCAGAATCGCCGACTCCGCACTACAGGCGAAAATGTATAGGCCCTGCCGGATGTTTTTGCATTGCGGGGGATGTGAGGTCCCTTGTCAGCCGGCGTGGAGGTCGCGCAAATCGATAAGTTGAACGGGCACCAAACCAGGCCGTGGGGGCCGTTCCGTGTCTCTATTTGATTGGTGGATTGTCCCACTGAGGGATATCTTGCTGTTCAGTCGATCCACCCTTTACGCTGTGTTGACGCTGCACTTCGGGCAGAGGCCTTCGAGCTGCACGCGCTGGCGGTGGATGATAAAACCTTTGCCCGCGCTCTTGGCCATCGGAAGGCTTATATCCGTCAGGCAGCTCGTGTCGCCGCAATTGGTGCACGTAAAATGAGGATGGCACTGACTCTCGGTGCAGTTGTGGGCCAATTCGAAATGCCAGGTCCGCTCATCAAGAAATGCCTTATGCACCAGGCCCGCCTCCAGAAATGTCTCCAGGGTGCGATAGACCGTCACGCGGTCTGCGGCAGGGGGGCTGAGCTTGGCCGCAATCTGGTCCGCCGTCTGAGGCTTCCGTGCGGCCAGCAATGCACCCAGCACCGCGAGCCTTGGCCCAGTCCGCCGCAGGCCCGCCGAGCCCAATAGCTCCAGCGCTCTTTCCTTCGTCCTGGTTTTCACGCCTCCGACTCCGACCCTACCTGTACATGGGGATGGCTGTGCAGACCGTGATGAGGGCACGCCGCAGCCAGTTCCACGTCCGATTTCACGAACAAGAGTGGAAATACGATGTCACTTATCCAGCAGGGCGCCAGCACCGCGATGAACAGGGTCGCAAATATCCCAAACATCGCGCCTATTGTCACCCTGGACTGCAGGTCCATCAGCACATACGCCGACGACGCCCATGTGCTCACCAGAATGTGCGCGGCGTGCGGAAATTTCGTGTGCGGAAGGAAAAATGCGATGAGGATACCCAGCAGCGCCGCCGGATTAACCAGGTACCATTCGTCGATAAAACCAAAATGAATCTTGTGCGCCTCATGCTCACCGCCGTGCTCCCCACCGGAGCCCGTCGCCGCCGGGGCCGCATCCTTTACGTTTTCTGCCACCTCATCATGAGGGTACACTTCGGCGTGCGTCGGAACGTTCAGCCCCAGCAAGTCCAGCCCTAAATGCGGTATGATTATGTCACTCAGTGTGGCCACGCCGACCGAGCCGAAATAGCCCACAATCAAAACAACCAGGAATCTCTTTGTCGGCGCGTGCAGCTTGAACATCGACGCCGTTACCATTGCACTCAACAGCACGTGCCCCGGGTGGAAAATCTTAAATAATTTAAGTCCGCCCGATTCGCCCGCGTGGCGGAACAGCAGCATAAATAGAATACCCAGCGCCGCCCCGAATGCGGTGAACGGGACGTGCCCCCTGAGCTCCACCGCAATATGTTTCGCCTTTTCTTTTACCGACATCTTTCAGACCTTTCGACCAGGTGCACCATAGTCATCGCAAAGCATCCAACAAGAACAATGTGATTGCGAGCGCAGCGAAGCAATCTGCCATCCCACGTCAGGGACCGTCGCAGCCCTCTTTACAAACCTTCAAATTACGTCCAATACAACAGCGGCGTCTTGCCTATTATACCTAAATGCAACTAAGTTGCAAATACTTTTTTTATACGCTTCCAGCCTAAGATTTGTTCGCAAACCGGAACAGTCTCTCTTACCGAGGCGGCCCCGAATTCCCGTTGCAATTGCGGCCCCAAATGGCTAAAGTAGCGCTGCCGGGTCCCAAGAGGCCGACAAACAAGGCCAGTGCCGTGGCTTAGATAAGGGATAATCGCTGAAATGAGAATCATAGAAAAACCCTCGGACCTTCAGACCGCCGAAAAGGGCGGCGTCCTGACCATCGGCAACTTCGATGGCGTCCACCTCGGCCATCAGGAAATACTAAGCGCCGCAAAAAGAGCCGCCCGAAAAAGGCAGACTCCACTCCTGGCAATGACCTTCGACCCGCACCCCGTCGCCGTGCTCAAACCCGACAAGAGGCCCGGCGTCCTGACCCCCCTGAGCCTAAAGTCCCACTACCTCTCGCAGGCAGGCGTCGATTGGCTTATCGTGCTAAAGAGCACGCCCGAGCTGCTGAGTCTCTCGGCCGACGATTTCGTTGACCGCTTCCTCGTAAGAGCCATAGCCCCCGCCGTCGTCATTGAGGGCCGCGACTTCAACTTCGGCCGCGCCCGCACCGGCAACATCGACAAGCTCCAATACCTCGGCGCTGAAAAAGGCTTCGAGGTCTGCATCGTTGAGCCTAAGAATATCGAGCTGTCCACCGGCCAAACCGTCAGGGTCTCCAGCACCGTCATTCGCGACCTCCTCGAAGCCGGGGCCGTCGCCGATGCCGCCCTCGCTCTGGGCAGACCCTATCGTCTAATTGGCAGGGTCATACCGGGACACGGCAAGGGAAAACAGCTCGGCTTTCCCACCGCCAACCTTGAGCGGAGCGAACAAATTATCCCGGCGCACGGCGTCTATGCCGGCCGGGTCGAAATCGGTGACACTGCCGACGAAGTCTGCGAAACCCGTAATAGAATCGCCGCCGCCCTGAGCATAGGCCACGCACCCACCGTCGCCTCCAACCGCCCCCAACTCATCGAGGCCCACCTGCTTATAGAAAACGTCCCCGACCTGACCGGAAAATTTCTCGCCATGGACTTTATCCAACACCTCCGACCCCAGCAAAAGTTTGACTCCGAAGAACACCTCACCGCCCAAATCGCAAACGACTGCAATACCGCGCGCAATATCCTGGCAGAGCTCGGCTGACAGGGTACCAAAATGCAATATCCCCTCGCGTATCTCATAACCTTCTCCACTTACGGAGCATGGCTCCACGGTGACAACAGAGGTAGTGTCGACAAGAACCATAATTCCTATGGCAGCCTCTTTATCGCCGGAAATGTCGGTCTTGCCCGCAAAGAACCCGCCGCACACATTAGCAGAGGATACAATACAAAACTCCTGTGAGACTATGAATCAGCGAAACAAGGACACCCGAATCATGCCGCTTCACGCTAATTTCCTTTGCGTCTTTGCAGCTTCGATGTTATTATCCTAATCCTGAAAAGTCCGGGGACGCTCCGAATGTTGCCGGTGGTCCGTCGGAACTCAAATGATGGGTGTCATTGCGAGCACAGCGAAGCAATCTGTCCTCGCATGGCAGAGATTGCCGTGGCCCGCTTTGCAGGCCTCGAAATGACAATCGCTCGAACGATCTGTGACAAAACACTAAGGGCCTCTGCCGACTAAAGGATGCGACGTTTGTTATTGCTGAAGAATAATGTGAAACACAGAATATACGATGATTGACAGTGAAGATTTTCGAAAAGCAGTTGCATTGATTGACAATGCAGGCAATGTTCTGATTACCACCCATACGCGGCCCGACGGCGATGCCTGCGGCTGTGTCGTCGCAATCCACCACGCCCTGACCGCACTCGGTAAACAGGTGAGGCTCCTGTTCCTCTCCGAAATCCCCGAATGGTATGTGCCCATCTTTGATGAAAGTGTCCCCATCCTGGGCCGCGATGTCACCCTCGACGACCTGATACAGGGCAGATTCGCCTCACCCGACCTCGTGGTAATTGTCGATACGAACAGCGACAGCCAGTTGCCGAAGTTCAGCCAGTATCTGAAGCGTAACGACAAACCCGTTCTCGTCATCGACCACCACCTCAGCGCCGACAGGCTCGGCGACGTCGAGCTCATCGACACATCGGCGGCGGCCGCGGGCCTGATCGTTTGCGATCTTCTCAAACACGCCGGCTGGCAAATAACCAAAAAAATCGCCCACGCCCTCTTCGTCGCCGTCGCCGCCGACACCGGCTGGTTCCAGTTCACAAACACCGATTCCAGAACACTCCGCGACTGCGCACTCCTCATCGACGCCGGGGCGAACCCGTCCCAAATCTATCACGACTTATACCAGAATTTCTCTGCCCAGCGATTCGAACTCATGGCCGCTATGCTCAGCTCGCTTGAGCTGCACTTCGATGGCCGATATGCCGCCGTGCAATTATCGCAGCAGGACTTCGAACGCACCGGCGCCGCCCGGAAAGACACAGAAAATCTCATCGACGAATGTCGCCGCATCGCCACTGTCGAGGTCGCCGCACTGTTTGTGGAATTGCCCGATGGTCGCATCCGATGCTCGCTCCGCAGCAGGGGTGCTGTGGACGTCCGACGAATCGCACAGAAATTCGACGGCGGAGGCCACCAAATGGCTGCTGGAACCTTCCTGCCCCCGCCGCTCCAAAACGCAAAACAGCTCATAAAGACCGAAGTCCAAACGTCCCTGCCCTGACTCTCGCTGACTCAGCACCCTCTGCCGGGTCAAGAGAAGCGAAAAACATCCAGCACCATCCAAAGGACTGTCTTGCATAAGCCCTCCTTTAGAACCAACTTAGGGCCTCTTCGAGACAGCCATATAATAGGCCTGGGAAAAAGAGCTTGACACGCCGATCATTCTATTATTAACTATGTTCAGAGTTCCTCTATGCGTTATGGTGCTGTTCACAATTTTGGCGAATCCTATTGACAGGATGACCAAGTGGATGCCTGCGCCTGTTGTGACTGCAATTAACTGAATTTGGTATCTATTAAAAAGAATGGGAGTTTTACCATGAAACTTTTGGAAAATTCGACAGTAATCTTAATCGCATGGTTTTGTCTATTGATTCCCAGTGAATCAAAGGCAAAAATCGCATGGGATAAGGATCTCGTATTCGATGCAAATATGAATTCCACTCCCCTTGCTTGCTGTTCGAACAAGGATGGCGACGGCGTAATTGTGATGGCGGTCGAATGTCCCAGAGGCGCTTTTCCTGTGCGCGGAGGCGACAGTGTATTGTGGAAAATAGGGGCCGATGGAAAAACAACTCGCATTTCACTGAGGAACATCGACGGAGGCAAAGTCTGGACAAATGCTAAGTCCATTGGCCCCGGCTGCGCGATAGCCAGTGACAATTCTGGCAATCTTTTGACAATCGGCGTATTGAGCGGACCAAAAGAGGAAGGAAACCTTAGAACTGTGTCACTGATCGACAAGATGCAAGATATTATCTTGCCACATAACCAGATAGAAAGCCACTCGATAAGAAAACTGATATGGTTGCAGGATAATACGTTTGTTTTGATTGGAGATAGAAATGGCGATGGATTGTGTCTGCGAATTGACGCTGCGGGAAGGCCAATACAGCAAGAGCTGTTTGATATGGGGGCCGGTGAAATGCTGACGGGTCTTGATCCCCTGAAGCCCGACAATTTGAATTTAGCCGTGGTTGGATTGTCAGCCAGGATATACCCCAAAGAACCTAATGAAAATTCCGCAGAGAATTTCATATTGATATATGATCCTAACCTGAAGATTGTCCATAAGGATTATTTTGCAGAAGAAATACCCGGCCTATTGTTGCCCAAAGTGTGTTGTCTTGACAATGGTAATATAATACTCTTGTATAGAAAGGCAAGTGCAGACTCCAAAACACGGTTGTCGGCACGATGTTATACACAAGAGCTTGAGCTTCTCTGGGAAAAAGAAATATTTTCTGCTGAGGACTCTACTCATAAATTGCCGTTCTACTTTGACGTGACATCGTGTGGCTCAAAGGGTTTTGCAGTCGGGGTACTTACGCCGCTCGAGGGTTTGAAGTTTTACTTTTTCGACAAAGACGGGGGCAAAGTTGATTATACCGAGTACAGAGGCATGGTTAGTATTCCTGGGTTTAATCTCATGCGAATAAGAGGTGGAACAATCGCCGTATTTGAAGAGTATAGTGGTCACGGAAAATTTGAAGAGATTACCATCAAGGCCAAAGTTATCGCTGTGGATTAGACGTGGCGGCTACGACTTAACCTGACAACGCCAAGTCCTGGCTGAGCGGGGCCCCTGTGTCGTCGGAGGCCCAGAAGCGGCTGGCGAGGATGTATGTACAAATCCGCGATTACGAAAAGGCGGATTCGGCCTCGCCGTTAAGGCGCGCTACAATCTTGCCCCCAGTGGAAAACAGCCGCCTTCAGGTCTGCCATATCGACAATTCCGTCCCCGGTTATGTCACCGGCAAGTTCCGGGCCCAGCTTCGCCCAGTCGCTCGCCCACATCGCGTAGTCCGCCAGGTCCACCTTCCCATCGCCACTAATATCGGCCTCGCCGCACTCATAGCGCGCCCGCAGCCACTGCCCACACAACACCGCCAAGTCCAGCTCATCGACCTTGTTATCGTCAACCAAATCCGCCCGCAGTGGATTCTCCTGTCTTCGCCATTCCTCAGCCAAAACACAATAGTCGCGCCAATCAACAAAACCGTCCCCGTCAATATCCGCCGACCCCGACACCGGCCCAATCGCGCCAAACACCCCATACCGCGACCCATCCTGACCATAGCTCTCCCACACGCCGACAAAGCTGCCCTCTGGCGCCACGGCCACGCTCGGATATCTCTGTTCATCAGCCCGATACGTATTCACGCGAAACTCATCGCCAAGCAACAGCGGCTCGCCTATATGCTCACTCTGACTCGGAAAACGCTGCCCAAATATGTCCGCCCCGGTGCTCTGGCCTCCCGTCTCACCTGCCCACAGTATAACGAAATCTCCGTCGTCGCTGATAGCCAGGGAGGGGTCACACTGCGCGCCGGCAACAGTCGTATTGACTCGAAACTGCGGATGAAGAGGAGCATGTGTCCAGTGGTACCGCCTGAGGTAAATATCGTCCTCGAGATAGCTGTCCGGATGCGCGTCCCACGCGATTACGTAATTGCCGGCCGGGTCCGTCGCCAGCGCCGGCCGAGTAAGCGACGTGAAGTTGAACGCATCATTGACACGCGAGCTAAGGTATAGACCCGTACCGTTCGGCTCGAAATGACGTACCCACACCGACTTGAAGCTGCTGTCCCGAATGTATGTCACCACGAACGCACTGGCCGCGTCCATTCCCACGTCCGGATAACGCCACGTCGACGCCTCATCGCTCACCACGAACTCAGAACCCACCGCCGTCCCGGCGCCGTCGTACAGTTGCCCGCATATCCCGCGCTTGCCCGCCTCCGGCACACCTTCGCTCTCCCACACTATCACACAGTTCCCGTCGTGGTTCATCGCCGCGCTCGGACAAGCCTGCTCGCCATCGGTGAAGCTGTTGACGCGAAACTCGTCATCTGCCGGCGTACCGTTTGCATTGAACCGCCGGGCGAAAATATCTTCATTAGCATCCTCTGCCGACGCCGGCCCATGCCATACGACAATGAACCTGCCGTCCGCGCCCATCGCCGCCGCCGGCTCGCCCTGGCTGCCATCGGCCGTTGTATTGACCTGAAACTCCTCACCCACCCGTCCGCCGGCCGCCCCGAAACGCTGACCGAAAATCCCTCCTGAATCGCCGTCCTGCCGATAGCTGCTCCAGACCACCACGAAATTGCCGTTGGCATCCGCTGCAATGTCCGCGTCTTTCTGGTCGTAAGTTGTGTGGCTGCTGACCTGAAATTCCGCACCGAATGCGCAAGTGGAAATCGACAGTCCAACAAAGAATAGGAACACTTTTCGCTTCATAGATTCGCGCCCTCCACATCGACCGATACCGCACTCTCGATGCGAAAAAGCCCTCTTGTGCGTTCCTATTATAGCGGCCTTGCGCCGCCTGCCAAGCGGAAAATCGAAAATTCACCATAATTTTCGACACAATCACCTGGGTTCAGCCGGCAGACGCGCGCAGCAACGCCCCGACGCGCGATGCGCCCGGACGAGGTCCGGCCTGTAGCGCATCGTTCGTGGAGTTGCCTGTCTCAGGTAAGAATGATGGATTTGGTAGTGCAGCCTATAGTCGGGGGCACATAGCCGGCGACGTTTCGACCTGCGACTTGCTGCCGACTATTTGTGAACGGCGCAAACAGGCGCGCTCACAGACGCCACGCCTCGGTGCGCTCGGCAATGCCGTAGCGGCACCACTGCACCGCACGCGCTCGGTCGTCCGCAAAATGGAACAAGACGTCCAGCCCGGTTGCGATGAAAATCGATTTCGTCATCAGGCTTGCATTATAAAGCACCAGCTTGCGACCGCTGCCTTCCACCAGATGGTGCAGCGTAATCAGGTTGGCCAGACTCGGCGACGTCAATACCTCAACCTGCCGAAAGTTCACCATAACGTCATAGTCGCACCGCTCGCTCACCATCTCGTTGACCGCTCTTAGCTCCTTGTTGGTCGCAGGCTCGGCCGGCAGACTCACCAAATATATGTCATCCGCTATGTATCCACTTCCCATTCGAATTTCCCCTTATGCAAAAGGTCGCCTTCGCGGTCTCATTCACTATATCCGGACCCGCGCAACTGTGCTCACACCCCTAACTAAAGTATACAACACGAAACCCACACCAGCAAAACCCCGCCGGCGGCTTTGGGACCAGCCCCCCTGTGGGACGCCTCCTGCTTTCCCGATATGATTGCCCCTGCCGACTGCGGGCGCAGACATTATCGGCACACACCCTATGCGGGAACAAGGTGAGCACGCACTGCTACGACACCGGCGACCTCGGCTTGAAATCAAGGCAGGACCCGTCCGCCCATTGGAACACACCTCGCAAATGGCCCTGCTCGTCCGTATCCGCCGTTGTCGGGTTGAGGCACCTGCCCCACGCATACCTACCTCTCTCACTGCTGACCTGAACGAAATACTCGCAATTCTTGCATGTCATTTCCATGCTCTGCGAAATGCCCCTAAACTGGCCGCAAGTATCATTATCGCTACCCGATCCTATGATTGTAGCATCGGCCCACCCGAAAGACAAGCAAAATCCCGAATAATATGAAACATCGTTTCCAACCTCTGTTCGGACCAAATCCCCACCGCTGGCCCACATTTACCCCCGCCACTTTCGCCCCGGCCGCCGTTCCGTTTCTGCTTCCGGCCCTGATTCCCCTCCTTCTCCTATGGCTCTTCTGCTCCATCGCCCGCAGCAGCAAAAAGGCCTGAACCGACCGCTCCCGGCATGCACTTCAAGATTCGACATTCCTTGTTCGATGTTCGATATTCATTCCTTATCGTAGCGTTTAGCCGTCCCCGCCCCGGCGACGCATCACCCGCATCTCCTGCTGACCTGATATCCGCCCTCTTGACCCCCTGATATCCGCATACCCTCATCCTCTTCTCTCAAAAAGCGGACAATTTTTCCCTTGCAAATATCCACCCCCAAACGCTACAATTCTCCCCGTCGCGGGAGTCTTGCACCCGCCGAGAATTGTGGAGAAAGCAAATGCCCGACGTTCCGCCCACAATCGTTGAGCTTGTCGAAACCTTCGACCGCAACATCGACGCCTACACGAACCAGGCCTACAACGAGGCCCAGGTCCGACGCGAATTCATTGACCCGTTCTTCGAGGCCCTCGGCTGGGATATAGCCAACAAACAAGGCCTCGCACCCGCCTATAAGGACGTCATCCACGAAGACGCAATCAAAGTCGGCGGCGCTACGAAGGCCCCCGATTATTGCTTCCGAATCGGCGGCACGCGAAAATTCTTCCTCGAAGCAAAAAAACCCTCACTCGACATAAAAGGCGACCCCCACCCCGCCTACCAGCTCCGCCGATACGCCTGGAGCG
>Ga0307379_10001844_pt1 | contig 32293 bp, 47 predicted proteins | sample UN2MG_FD_202237 | JGI IMG/M metagenome (GOLD analysis project Ga0307379, IMG submission 202237) | Soil microbial communities from Risofladan, Vaasa, Finland - UN-2 | ecosystem: Environmental > Terrestrial > Soil > Coastal area > Acid sulfate soil | place: Finland: Risofladan, Vaasa | collected...
GCGGAGAACCTGCTCAGGGGCAAAGCGCAGCCTTTCAAGTGAAGTCCTCGTGTAGACCGCTCCGTCAAGTACCACGGTCACAATCCCGCCGGTGTATTCCCAGTTCACCAGCCTCGCGGGTACCAGGTAGGTAGGCAGCAGCACACCGCCATGGTACAAGTCGCCTACGGTCACGCCGTCCGACAAGGACACCGCGCGCTTGGCTCCGAAAGTATCCCCGGATACCACGCCATCCGAAAACCCTACCGGACGAACCGCACCGAAGGCGTCGCTTGCAAGAACGCCATCGGCAATGTTCACCGTCATTCTCTTGACGACCGCGAACGCGTCGCTTGCGACAACCCCGTCCGAAACGGTCACCGGCCCTTGAGAGCCGAAGCCATCGGACACAATAACTCCGTCGGACAGATGCGCTTGCCTCGTGGTCTGGACTCCGCTGAACGCATCGGACAGAACGGCGCCGTCGGATAGATGCGCCTGCCGGGTGGTCTGGACTCCGCTGAATGCATCGCTGACTACAACGCCGTCGGAAATCGAAACCGGGGTAGCAGCCGCATACTCGCCTTCAATCCGCACGTCGTACAATTCCACCACCATGTAGTCGGCGCCGCCTTCGCTGTAGCGCGCCTGGACGCGGAACTCCGCTAGGGAGGTATCGAAGTTGGTGGTGCAGGTGTAGGAGCCGGTGGTCTTGACTTGGGCGGCCCAAGACCAAGCGACCAAGACAATCGTGTTTGCCCACGCGTCCTCGGTGAACTCAATCTGGAACTCAGCACTCTGGTCGTTGGCGTCGTCCGCTGCCCAGACATACTTGAGGACGGTTGCGCTGTGAGTTTGGCTTTTTGCCGTCCAGGTATGAAGGGTGAACTCCACTCCATCCTTAGCGCTGGTGGTGGAGTTGTTCGCCTCGTTACCGTTATAGGCGTTCGCCTCGTCCACCGTGCGCGCGGTGTGGTCAGTATGCGCCGTTGGTCTAAGCGTCTCAGTTGCCACGGGCTATCGCTCCCTCACGTGCGTCCCCTCTTAGACCCCATCATCGGCAAGGCTGAGCGTCAGCGTCACGGCAAGGACATTGCCGGATACGCAAGCCTGGTCACCTTCGTCGAACACGGCCGCGTCGTAAAGGACGCCCGCGGTTCCGGTTGCGGCGGTATTGAGAAACGCACCCTTGATAACCTCCGTATCGTTCATCGTGAAGTCCACCGATACCGCGTTCGTGATGGACTGACCCGACGCCGCGCCCTCAGTCCATTCCTTGCGGTCGCCGGCGTATTCGTTCGCCTCTTCCCAGCCTGCATGACTGGCCATCGTGTCGGCAGCGGCGATAGCAGACCAGTTGTCGTCTCGGATAAGCCCGATATACCACGTGGCGTGCTGGGCCGCGGCGTGAAAATGCACGTCCAACTCATCGTCCACGCCCACGTTCGTAACCAGGTTGTGGGCCGTTGCCTTCCAGCGAACCGGCCCGTCCTGGAACTCGTAGCAGATGACATCAAACCGACCCTTTATCCTCACAGTCATCGTCTCACTCCTTTCTCAGTTTGGCATTCCAGTAAGTTCGCATCGCTTTCTCCTTATGCTGGGTTTGCTTTCATATAGAAGGAGGTGTTAAATATCCACGGGCACATTGCTCGCACCTGTAAGCGTGCTAAGTCTGTCCCCGCCTCAACCGTCCAGTACAACATGAAACCTGTCCCCGATGATGGGGGCGTCGTGTCATAATACAAACCCACAAGGGGCCTACGTATTGCACCCCCTTCATTGCTTGTTGCACCGACATTCCCAATACAACCAACATCAAGCACCTGTCGCGGAATCCCAGCAACAGCGGGCATGGTATTCCAGGTCACGGTTCGCGGATTCCATTCCCCTGTGATTGCGTCGATGTAGATGCCCCCTGCTGCATCCCTACCATCGACGTTTTGCACGTGCAACCAAGCATCTGCATAGGCAGTGCTGGTTGACCTGGTTTGCAGAAGCACCCCATCCAAGCCCTGGGGTGGGATATCCCAGGCAATCAGGATGCGCTTTTCGGTTCCGCCGTTATTCTCCGCGTACATGATGGCGGAGGTCGTCGTTGTGTAGTAGTTGGTATCGGGATTGCCTTCGTCAACGTAGGTGATAGCGTCGGCGAAGGCTACGTTAGGGTTTACGTCTATCCTCGCCCAGATATAATCTTTGCTATCGGCGTCGCTGAGTGCATCAAAGCCAAAGCCGTTACCAACCTCGCAATACCACTGACCGGAAGTAGGCGTAAGGGGGTTCCGCACAACAACCGTCGCGCCGGGTTTCACGCGCAGTTTATAAGGCCCGCCGCTCAGCGCTACCAGTCCGACCTTCCCGTCGCTGATGGGTTGGAGCGCTATGCCGTAAGGCCCTGTACCCGTGGGCTTCTGGAACTCCAGGATGTCCGAGTCGGCAACGTTCCGTCCGGTTATCTCCACCGGCGCGTAGATGGGACAGTTCTCACCGGCACCGTTACGACAGTGAAGGACGGAGTCGCGGTTCCGGATGCGGCCCAGACTACCCGCACCCAAGCGAGGGCCCTCTTCGGTTCCGATAAGCGTGTTCAGGCGCCGCGCGGTCAACTGGTCGCCGCTCCGCCACGGTGTTGGCTTGGGTTTCACGCTCTCTCCTTTCTACGGCCAGACATAATTGTTGAAGTCAATCTCGTCATAAATGGTAGAGGTATGGACGGCGCCGATGGGCACTTCAGCAAGTTCCGTTCCGTCGTCGCTTTGCGTCCAGGTGCCATCCACCCAGGTGCCAGTCTGCTCCTCTGTTGTCCACCACTCGTATTGCCAGCCGTCGGCCGAATAAGCAAACTCCCACTCCACCCGCCACAGGTCATTTGTGTCCCGTGCGATTTGCGCCCCAAGACAGAGCCACTTACCCGAAGCCCCACCTTTGAAGGTTGTGGAGTTGACCTTGCCAACGAGCGAGAGTACGATGCTCGCATCCCAACTGTCCCAGTCCCGCCACGTGGTGAGACGCAGCGTAACCTGCGGGACAAGGACGTCTACACCTTCGGCGCGCATCCCAATCCCATTGTCCAGTAAATCCGTTATCCTCGTCTGACTTCGCGTGCCGAAACTCCACTGCTCGATAACCTCCGTTGCAACGTCGTCCGCGGGTGCATACTTCCACGCGATGTTCGGCAAATCCGTATACGTGACTGCCACCTCGAAATTGTCTTTGTCCCTGGGCCGGGCCTGAAGATTGGTTACTGTGATGCTGGGCACGTTGGGATACGCATCGCCAAGAGAGGGCAAGGTGGCATCGGCCAGCGCCGTGATTCCGTCAGTCGCGGCCACCAGGAACACTCGCTCCGCCTCGTACCCGTTCGCCGTGCGCGTCAGCCGCCGGGATTCATATCGTTCGCCTGGTACTGCCATCGGTCACCCCAAAGTTAGAACTGGTTTTGTCTCTCGGAGTTCCTGCCGAATATCCGTTAGCAGCCCCGTTTGCTTCTGGTCTTCTCGCAAGATTTGTTCCGCAGGCCCTTTCGCAAAGGCCGCGGGTGGTTGGCCAAGAGAAAACATGGCAGCGCTGCGGGTGAACATGGTACGCAGCGCACGCTCAGGAACAACATCGTCGTCTCCAAATCCCGGCCTTTCGGGAACTTTTTCCGCCGGCGGTCTTTTCCACGGCGTACCCAAGTCTATTCGCAAGTCTTCCAACAGCCGAAGCGTTTCCTTTAGCTCAGCCTCCCTTTCCACATTGTGTGTTCTGAGTTCCGCTTGAAGGGCCTCGCGCGTTGCCTGAAGTATTTTCTCCTGCTTCAGCTGTTCCTTGAATGACTTTTCTCTTCGTTTTTCATCGTCATCAAGACGTTGGTCTCGTCTCGCTTTGCGCTCCTGTTCCATTCGCTCGCAGGTTATCAGATAATCTTCTGTCGATAGCGTTGCCTTGAGCATGGCCTTGGCGATTGCATCCCTCACATCGTCCGCCACTTCCGTCCAACCAACAGCGATTATAGACGCCTGCCTCTGTATAAACCCGGCTGCCTTTGCATAGGCCGTTTGCAAATATGTAAACCCCTCAGCGGTGCCGGTAAGCCATTCATCAAAACTCTCTCGCAATACTGCCCACGCCGTGTTTACAATCTTCGCAAAGGCAATGAAAGCATCCGCGGTCGTTAGGAGCGCTTTCTTGGTCTTCGTCTGAAGTACCTCGGCAAGACCTTCGTGGGAACGAATCCAGTCCCTAACACCGATAGCGACTTTGCCAATCAGCACCACAAAGTCCTGCATCAAGGGCGCTAAGGTAGCCCCAATGACACGACCGATAGAGGCTAGGCTTTCTTTAGTCCTAGTCCATGCGTCTGTCAGGTCTTCCGCTTGTCGGTACTCTTCCTCTGTCAATCCTGAGAGTTTCGTGCCTTCGGCTATCTGCTTACGTAGTGCATCGGTGCCTGCGTTGATAATGGGTATCAGTGTTTTCCCGCCACGCCCAAACATCACTTGTGCGAGTGCGGCTCGTCTACTGACATCAGTGATTCCGTGTAAGCCCTCAACGACTTTCAAAAACTGTTCTTCGGGCGAAAGACCGGCAAGAGTTTCGTATGCAATCCCCAAGTCCTTAAATCCATCAACCGCGGTTGACAACCCGCTACTTGCGTCATAGACATTTCGGGCCAGCCTGGCGAAGGCCGTTTCAATCGCTGCCATCTCAGTCCCGGACAATCGCGCAGCATGGCGCAGGCCCGCCATTGTCTCAGCAGCAACCCCGATACGTCGGGCACCCTTCGCAATCTCATCCCCAAAGTTCGCAAACTGGCGGGTCAATGTAACGGCTGCGGCGGATGCGGCGACTACTGCGGCTATACCAGCAGCAGCGGCTATGCGGCCGAAGCGGCGAAGGGTCTGCCCAGCCTGAGCCAGGCCGCGCTTCAACGGGTCTAGACGCGCGCCGATTTCGATATAAGCCTGCCCCGCCTTTACCGCTCCGGCTCCTCCAAGTGGCATTTGTATGCCTCCCACCGCTTATGGACTTCTGCTTCCGGCAACGTAGCCGGCAACTTGGCTTTCGCTTCCGCCATCCATGCTTTCATCTGTGCGCGCGACATGGTCTGCTCTGCCTTGGCAAACGGATTGTAGTCTGCGGGCTTCGGATGCTTCACCCCGTGGCAGCCCGCTATCACCGCACAGAGCCAGGATGTGTGCGTCCATGCTTCCGCCCGCTTGGCTTCCGCCCGCCATTCCAACTCCGCTAACGTATAATTCCACGGCTCTACTCCTGCGAGGGCTGCGAGTCCGTGGACGTATTCCCAACTCCACGGCTCGCCGGTAGAGGGTTTTCGGCTTCACCTGCTTTCGGGGCAGGGAAGGAGGCTTCTATGGCTGCATTCAAAGCAGTCATGGAATCCGGAAGCGCCTCTCCGCTCAACGCATCGCAAAAAGCATCATAGTCAATCTTGCGTTCGTGCACCTCTCGAATAACCGATTCGTAAAGTAGGCGCGAGAAATGACCGAGGTTCTTAAACACTTCGGTCGTATCACCCAGAAGCGAAATCCCCGCCACCTCTTCAAAACGCCGCATAGTCAGCACGGTTATGCGCGGGTGCCAGGTACGGCCTTCAGTATCCTTGAACTCAGTCATCAACTACCCTCCCCTTGAACAGTAACCGCACCGGAACTCTGCAACTCGATAGTGCACATAACAGCATCCGGCTGATTTTGAGGCCCCGGATGGAAGTTGGTCACAATGGCATTGCCAGTGCGGCCGTTGCCGTCTTCATCCGCCCAAACCACCGAAACCACCGTACCCGCGACGTAAGCATTCCAGAGCGCTTGAATGGCCGCTTCGCTCGGCACCCACAAAGTGGTTATCGTTGCCGTCCACCGCTTCAGTCCACCCTGGAACTCCTCCCACCCGTCCGAGTCCCGCGTAGTGATGCCCTGTGAGTCCGTAGTATAGGTCGGGTCGAAGTCCGCGGCTTTGCCCAACGTCTCCGTGCCAATTTTCAGCGTACAGTCATAGCCTCGTGCAGCCATGTCACACCTCCAAGAATCTAACCGTCAACCGAATCATGTACCCAGGAAAACCGTCCTCGTCAGTAAGGCCCGCTGGCAAGTCCGCCATGCACCCAATCTCGTCATAACCCGACAGGCTAAGATGCGCTCGTTCAAGAGCCGTCCATACGGCCCAAGACAATTCACGCAGCGCCTTCCAGGAGCGTTTCTTGTCGCCCCATATCATCACGTCTACATCGGCCTCCCCGCCCTTGTTACCCTGCGTCCCCCAGCGAGAGCCGGACACCTGCGATATCGCTATGGCGGGCAATGAAGCGTCGTTCGGCACCGGGTCAAAGGTAAAGACCGCGGGCCCTTCGCTGGCATCCCCGAAATCATAAGTCGCAAGCGCTGCCGTGACCGTGGTATCGGCAACAAGCACGTCTCTTATGGCCTTGACAATCATATCGCCCCTCCGTAGAGTGGCATGTTCTTGAACTCCTTCGGGAACTTCTTCATCGCGTTCCTGAGCGCCGGTCGCATAAACGGTCGCTTGGGATGGTGACGTCCGCCGAACTCATGTACCTTACCATAGCGCTCCGTCGGGCCTACAATCGCACCGTCCTTTGTGGCGGCGGTTTGGATAGAGTTCTTCAAGGCCGCCGTGCGCACTGCCGGTGGCTGAGGTGCGACGGACGGCTCATACCCGCTTTTGCCCACGCGCTTTGCCTTCTTGCCAAGCAGGCGTTTGGCTTCTCGTTCAACGAGCAAAGCACAACGGACGGCTGCCTTCTGACTGGGCTTCTTCACCGCCGCCTTAATCTTCGGCGTGAACATTCGCAGCCCGGCTAATCGCATACTAATCATGGGACTATCGGCCTTTCCGTCCGTTCGGCAATCGCCATTTGCCAGGGTGCTTCGGTCGCTGACACGAGCGCCACAATACGGTAGTAGGCGTTGCCCGCATCAATGATGTCCTCGACGTGCAAGTCATCTCCATACCGATGGCTAATGCGTATCTCGGACTCGTGTATCTGCACAGCCCCATAGAGGGCGGTCGCTTCGCCCAGGGTGTCCGTCCAACCACCTTCTCCGTCACTTGTGCGTGTAGGCCGGTAGAGTTGCAGCCGTGTAGGTCTCATACTAATGGCCTCGGGTTGTAGGCTCTCAAGCGTATCATCGTATCCGAGTCAAGCAGACTCGCAAAGTTGGTAGACCAGCCGGCGGCGCTTTCGCTCTGGGCACCTACGCGATTCTCATATGCCCGCGCCACAAGGCCGAGCAGTTCAAGTTTCAGTCCCGCCGGTACAGCCTGGGTTGTCCCGTAACCGCCTGTGTAAATGACCCGCCAGCGCCCCCGGCCATCCTCCCAGCGTCCTTCGCCGTCTTGGATAATCTGTAGCGAGTTTCGGAGATTGTAGTCGTCCGCATCGCTAGTGTTTTCGGTTACGGCATCGTAAACACTGGTGATGGAGATGACCGGGTAACGCTGCGGCCAAAGTGCTCGCATACCACCATCGAGATAGTCCGTCTGCGTTGTCTCAGACAAGCCAAGGCCGAAGGTGCGTTCCGTCCATTCCTCCACGCCGTCGACGATAAGTTGTATCAGCACGTCGTCATTGCTATGGCCGACGCGGAGGTACGACTTCGCCTGAGTCAATGTCAAGGCGCTCATGATATTCCTCTAACTGGACTCTCTCGATTTCCACCATTGCCAAGCCCGCTCGTGTTTTCCCCCTGTCGAAGTCCGGTTTGGTTTTCCGCAGTTCCGCAAGCCGCTTGCCAATCTCGCGATTGAGCGGCTCGAAGATGTCCCTCCGCCAGTTGAGCCACTCCGCCGCGGGGAGCGTCCCGACACGAAAGGCTTCACCTTTTAGGTTATGCAAACGCCGCAACTTCTCTTGAGCCGCAACTGTCGTCCGTAATGTCATCGTGTCCTCACCCACATAACGAACAGATTGCCCGCAGTGACAAGAACGCCCATCGCCCCAACCACCTTGTAGTTGAAGCGCTCTACATGGCGGAGTCGCGTTTCCAAGTGCTCAAGGCGGCCTTGGATGTCTTTAAGTGCGTCCCGCACAAAGTCCCATCTACCGTTTTCGTTAGTCATCCTTGCTCCCCATTCGTCGGTTGTTCGCATCCTCCCCGATGACCTCACACAGCCCAGTAGTTACCCACGCGCGCGCGGCACTGACCGACACAAAATCTTCTTCGCCGCGCACCCGACGGCACGCTCTTGCGTCCAAGGGCACAGTCGTATTCCGAAGCCAGCGCACCAAGACGTTCACAGGTCTATCCTCGTCGTGTGGTCTAATAAGTTCAGCAAGAGAGGCTCAGAGATTGGCTCTCTCTTCTCCCAGTCGCGCGGGCGCCCTGGCGCCTCAGTCCCCGCATGGTCATGGTGGATATGGAAGTGCCGATAGTCCTGGACGACTGTATATCCCATCTCTTCCGCGCGGCTAACGAAGTCATTATCGACGTGCAGGTTTTGGTGCACCATTGCCCAGCCACCGATGTCCTGGTAGGCATAGCGAGAGAACCCGCAGAAGTCCCCCGCGGCCGCCGTGAAGTCGCGCATGACCGTCGCTATCAGCGACGGGTCAAGAACATAACCCCGCGGTATCTCATGCCTTATCGCTCGCACAACCCGTCCGTCGGCGATGTCCGTAAGCACCTGGTCAAAGCCCGCCGCGGGAAATATGTTGTCCGGGTTGCAGACGATGAGAGTATCGCTTCCCGCAAGGCGGATGCCTATCTCCTTTGCGACATATTCGTAGAAGGGAAATGGCTTCCCGGCGTGGTCAGCGTCCAACTCCGCTTGGAGTCCCGCGTCGACGGTCACAATCGAGACGGGCTGCCCCTCCAGGAACGTTCGCATTGACGGACGGTCTGCAGGCGGGTTCCATTCGACGATGATGATTTCGGACTTGACATCAAGAGCAACGATGCTTTCGACCGTGGCCTGCAAGCGCGCCATTGCGAAGTTTTCGACGCCTTCGAGTTCGCCGCCGTATCCGTCGTTTCGCGCTGCCATAATCCAACTAATCATCGCTTCGTCCCCCAGAGCATTTGATACTTGCCTTCGAGTTCATGCCAGCGCGCGACCGTGATGCCAGCCTGCTCGCACATCCGCGGGAATGAGTCATCCGTCCAACCCCACAAGTGCGTGGAGTCGTGCTTCTTACCGTCGTCCAAGAGGGGCACGCTGAACAATACCTGGGTGCCTCCGGGGATACGCTCCAGGAACCCCGCCGGGTCAAGAAGATGCTCAAGCGTCTCGGTCATAATCAGGAGTTCCGGCCAGGTGATGTCTTCGTCCAGGGCGGTTGTGAAATCAAGCACCTTGGCATCGATGCCGCGACTCATTGCCATGTCAACATTCAGGGGCTGAAGGTCGTACCCCCACAGAACCGGCCACTCAAGCGGTGTCGCCGCTATCGTGTTGTAGCCCTCCACCATCAAGCAGTTCGCTAGCTGGTCGGAGAGCAGGAGCAAAAGGCCCCCTGTTCCGCACCCGAAATCAGCAGCCGTTAGAAGTCGCTCGAAGCGCATCAGATACGCCGCATAGCCGGCCAGCAAGTGTAGGCGCAATGCGGACGGACGTTGATACAAATGGTCTGCGGCCTCGCGGTTGAGGTAGAACTCCGGGCTGTACACATCCCGCGGTTTGTCCGGGTCGAAGAATCGATTGATGCTCATAGCACTCCCTCTCTCCACATGTGCATACCCTCATCGAGTGAGATGTTTGCGCGTACCCTGCAGGCATGAGTCTTGGCCATGTCTGCCACCCGCCAATAGACTCCCTCGGGCTTGCTCTTGTTGTGGCATATCGCTGCCTGCTTATCGCAAGCGGCCAGAGCGCGCGATGCGAAATCGATGAACTTGACGGGTATGCCAGTCCCGAGGTTGTACGTGCCCCCGCCATGTAACTGGTGTAACTCAAACGCCATGCGGCAGATATCGTTTATGTGAATCCAGTCCCGGCATTGTGTCCCAGAACCCCAGACCACGACCGGGTCTTCTCCGTCGACGACTCGCTGCATAATCGCCGGGAAGGGGTAGGCAAGTCCTTGGTCTGTACCGTAGCCACTGAACGGCCGGAAGATTGTGACCTGGGTATCAGCGAGGAACGAGCAGAGATATTCGCCGGTGACTTTTGCCCAGCCGTAGGTCATGTCGGGCCGGCCTATCCAAGCCGACTTCTCAAGCGCTATCATGTCCTCGCTCAACAGGCGCTTGGTGCGACGTTTCTGCCAACACGTTGGGTAGGCCGCCGAGGACGAGAAGTACATGAGTTCCTTAGCCATCCCACCATGCACAGCAGCTATGACCGCCTGGTCTATCGCCAAGTTCTCAGCAACGTCGATAGCGCGGTTCTCGATTTCCAATCTGCCCCCGACGCGAGCCGCCAGATGAATGCACAAGTCGAATCGCTGTTTCCGCTTCAGGAACGCCCGCACGTCCATTTCCCAGAACCGGTCAAACTGGGTGTACAGTTCCTGCTTATCCCACTCCTCGCGGCCCTCGGAGAAATCGTCCACGCCAACGAGATGAACGTTTTCGAGATTCCGGCGTATCCACCGCGTGAACGCGCGGCCCACGAAACCCGCTGCTCCTGTGATTAGGATTAGTCTGTCAGGACTCATCGTGTATCGCCTTATAGGCCCGCGAGACAATATCAGGGACAGTCCAGTCGACGCCCCGGACTATACCGTCGCCGCAATCTCCTATCTGCCCCTTCCACCGCAGCCACGCGTCCGCCTGCTGCACGTGCTTGTCACGCTGCTTGTAATAGCCCTTCTTGAGCGTCATAAACTCGCGTGGCATACAGTGCCCCATGTGATACAGCACGCAGGTTGTACCTAGCGCCTCTACGGTCTTGCGATTGTTGTGCGACGCCCATGCAATCTTTTTCGAGGCTGCGGCATACGGCACGATGTGCGAGTGCCAATAGTGACTTGCCCGCCACGGCAGGATGCGGACATGCGGCCAGACGGCACCGTAAGGTTTGACTTCTTCGCCCCACCGATACAAGCCGCTTGATACAATGTGATGTCCGAGGTCGTGCCAGAAGGTGACAGCGAGCGGACAGCCGCCGTCGATAGTACCCTTGCCAAGTGCGGCCACGTAGTTCTCGAAGCCCGTCCAGATTTCATCCGAGTCCAGAATCATCAGGTAGTTGCCGGTGATTCGCTCCACCGCTGCGTCTCGCATTGCCTGCCGACAGGCTTTGCCGTCTGTACCAGGCCAGACATCCTTAGCGATTATCTGTATCTTGCCGTCCGGGTCAGGGAAGTTACGAAGCACCTCCAGGGTGTTGTCCTCAGGCCACGGCCATGCTTGCTCTCGGCCATACGAGATGATGATTTCGTGGACGTGTGGGTATACCGCTTCGAGAGCGAAGGGGACAACCTTAGCGCAGGCGTAGGCGTTCATCACTGCCGAGATGCGAGGCTTGGAAGAACAGAAATAGGGTAGGTCATCAATGGCCTCGCGCTGCGCTGCCATGCCCAAGGTCTTGAGTATCGCCCCTTGCTTGCGCTTGCTCACCACGTGTTTCTTGGGTGCGCTTAACACACTATGTGCCGCTATTGTGTACGCCTGCTTATTTCCGCGCTCAACGTAGGTTAGCGCATCACCGTATTCCTGCCTCAGTACCGGCAGGTCGTAGACAATGACGGGAGTGCGGACGGCCAAGGCCTCGGCTGGCACCATGCCAAATCCCTCGAAGTCGCTAGGCGCAAGTACCGCCACCGCCTCGCGCATCAGAGCGAACTTCACGCGGTCGCTTACATTCGGGAAATGGTGCACCTTGTGCAGCGGGCCGGGTATGGCGTTTGGGCCTCCATTAAGTCGGCCTACTTTCACCCAGTCCATTTGCTTGCCGTAGGCAAACACGACATCGCAGGCCAATTGGTCGTTCTTGTATCCGCTCCCCCGGCCACAGCTCACGATAAACTTACGACCTTGCAGACCCTTCGGCACCTTGCCCCCTTCGAGGGCAGTCTCGTTGACCGCAGGGTTTATCACTTCGAGTGGGGCGTCCTTATCGTCAAGCCACAAACGGAGAAACGCTGCGGACTCGTCAGACGTAGCGAGCATCAAATCCGCCGCTCGAAAGACGTCCTTGTAGTCGTCGTGATATGCAATCAGTTTCGCAACATCCGGCCTGAACTGCGTGAACCAATTCGGCGTCTCGAAGTTCCAGGCTACAAAGGGAACTCCATGCTCCCTTGCGTATTGCAGTCCTTGCCGTGCCACCGCGTTCTTGCCGTCCACGACGACAAGGTCGAAATCGGGGATGATGCTCGGGGAGTCCTTCGAGGTATCCCACAGCACCAGGTTGTCCAATGCCGGGTAGTCATTCCACCAAGGCGGCGTTGAGTCGGTCGCAACCGTTACGTGATTGCCAAGTTGAGCGAGGTTCCAAGCGAACTGGGTTAGGTGCACTCGGCCGCCAGAGTAGAACTTCTTCATCGGGAACCAGCAGAGCAGCCGCCGGCGGCCCCCCGGAATCACGGGGGATATAAGTAGCCGTTTGTCCGCCTGGCTTGTGCTCAACTCCTTGGGGATTATGACTCCCTTGCGTAGGAGTGTCCGGGCCTCGTGTCGGTTGAGGACGTCAACGAGTTGGCCGGGGTGGAGAACTACAGCCTTCCCCATCTGGTCGTGAAACTCGAACTCAGTTAGTACTCTGAACCACATCGTCTACCATCCTCATATTATGCGGGGGAGGCAACCGGAGAGAGAAGCCACCTCCCCCGCACGGCCCAGGGGTGAGATTATGAACTCGCATCCTCCAGGATGGCAAAGGCTCGCGGCTGAACCGCACGCCCGCCGACAATCACACACACAGTGTACGCGACTTTGTTGTTCTGGAACTTGTAGTGCTCGCTCCGCTTGACCACAATGTCCTGCTCCATCGCGACATAGTACTGTGAGAAATCGCCGAAGACGATATCTCCAGAAGTACCAATCGCCTGAAGCCGCTCAGTTGTGAGCCAAGGGAAGCCGAGCAAGCGGTCGAGAACGCCAGCCGCCACGCTTGCCGCAAACAACGGCCGGTTCTGACCATCGACCGTTCCGAGCAAGGCACTGCGAACCCCGTCGTTCATAATCCAACGAGCGCCGCTTCGGTGGTACGCTCGAAGCAGCCCTTCGAGATTCACCAGGTCTTGGTACAACACAGTGCCCGCGGTGCCTCTGGCGACAGTGCGGATGCCAGTGGTATTCACGACGCCCAGAGGCTGGCCGGTACCGCTCCCAGTCAGGAACACGTTGTCCAACTGGTGGCGGACGCCCTCACGGAACAGGTTGGTCAGGTACGCTTCGAGCGTTATCGCCGACCGGGTCAGCATCAGGTTAGTCGCCTCGGTATAGCCCGAGAGTTCGTAGGTCGTGATTGTGACCTGTTCGAATTCGGGTTCGGTGTCGGTTTTCTCGCCACCCTCGCTCGTCCAGGTGAACGACATCCCGCCGTATTCGCCGCCCGCGTCCGATTGCACAAGCCTCGGGAAGGTGAGCACTCCCGTCTTGCACGGCAGAACAGTAGCGAAGTCCAGGATGTGCGCAGCCTCGCCGGGCAACTGAAGCACCGAAGGAATGTACTCTTGCGGAATCAGCGCCGTATCGACGTTGCTCGCAAGGGCTTTCGCGGTCAGGCCCATCTGGTCAGCCCAGCGCTTGCCCATGATGTTCATCGTCATAAGCGGAGGCAGGGTTACGGCATCGTCGCCCGCCTTGGCGGAGTGCGTGGGCCGAATCAAGGCCGACTCGTTCCCACTCAATCCCTCGTGGCGAATCCACTTGCCGAAGATGTCGTTCTTCGCCATGAGTTCTTTGCCTGCGTCCTTCGCCTCAGCGCCTTCCTTCGCGGTGAGGTCAAGGTTTGAGGCTTCCTTCGCGGACAGAGCGTCCAACTCAGTCAACGCCTCCCGACGCTTTGCCGCCGACTTCGCCTCTTCGATATCCTTCACGACGCCGGCGAACTCTACCTTCTTGGCTTCAATCTTGGTGGCGATTGCCACCTTCGCTTCGTCCCCTTCGGCTGCGTCCCTCTCTTCGAGGAGTTTGCTCAATTCCTCGTTGAGTTTCGAGCCAAGGGCTTTCAGTTTTGTCAAGTCCAACATCTCGTTCTCCTTCAGTCTATGTCAGCAGTCAACAACTCAAAGGTGCGTCTGAGTCCTTCTATTTCCCGCCGCAGCGCGAGCCATCCAGCCGCTTGCGAGCGGGTGTTCTCGGCTTCCTCAGCATTCGCTACGGGCGCGTCGTCAGAACTGCCCGCGGACGAAACCGCTTTGGCCGCCGTGATAACTGACCCCTCATTTGCAGGTAAGAGCGTCAACGTCACCTCGTATAGTTTGGCCGACGTGATTTCCCAGGCCGGTTCGCCGTCTTCCCAATCAAGTTGATTGCGACTCAGGACTTCCGCCCCGAGGCTCATTGCGTTGATAAGACCTTCAAGGACTTTCTGGCGGGCGTCCTGGGCAACTGGCGTCGCCGACAATTCAGCGTGAATCCATAAGCCATAGTCGTCTTCCTTGGCCGCCGTGATGATGCCGATGAGGTCAGCAACATCTCCACCGTGAGCATAATGGCGTACCATGAGTTTGACTTTCCCCGCAGGCACGCGCTCCCGAATGGACTGGGCGAAGGTACCAGGCCGGATTATCTCTCGCTGCTTATCGAGAACATTGTACTGATTTGCATAGCCCTCAATCCAACCGGGGTCGTCCACGGCAGTCGCGGCCTTCGCAGTCACCTCGTGAGGTGCGGACTCGAAATGATAAATGGCATCGCGCTCCAACGTCCGGAGCATCGACTTGCCGCGCACGTCCCGCCATTGTGTGAAGCAGACCGCCGCCCGCTTCTCTCTGTCGCCGTACTCTTCGGCCATCGTATCGTTCGCCATGCACCGCGCGACAAAGGCAGTGCGGGTTTCTCCAGTATTCGGTTTCGGTAGTGGCATATCAATCCCGCCTTTCTCAACGTCACGCTATCGACGCCGCGCTCGTACACATGCAATTCGGGTGTGCCGGTGGATGTTGCACCCCGACGGAGAATGATTGGTCAAGGTCAACGACCTCTCCATTCACCGGCTCGCAAATCAAGGGGCACGCGTCAGATGACGCTATCCATTCTTTCCGTTTCACACCAAGGTCTTTGTAGCCTGCCTGAGCACCCTCGTTGTAACTCCACGAGGTCGATGTACGCGCTATGAGGTTTGCTCGATTGCGAGACTCCACCAGCCCCCAGGCGTCCAGACCGCGCGCTATCTCTACCGCGGTATCCCCCGCTTCCTGCCCCGTGCGCACATACGCACCTATGCGTTTCGCAGCGGTCGCACTTTCGACGGTGATGGTATCGGCAAGGTACTTATCTACCTCGGCCCCGAGTTGGTTGCGTCTCAAGATGCGCTCCTGGTCAAGGGCTGCGTCCTTCAGGAGTTCGAGTTCTGCCCGCGCCCCTGCATAACCTTCCGCGGCCATGCGGGTCAGCATCTTCGACTGGGCCTGCATCAAGTCCTGCTTCAGGTGGCCTTCGGTCTGCGCGAGGATGTTGTCGATGGGTGCGCCCGTCTTGAGTTCCGCCGCGACCTCCCGGATATACCGCCTCAGCACGCGCGCCACCGCCCGGTTCAGTTTGGGAATCCACATGAGCGCGCGCCGCGTCCTCTCCAAGCGCACGTGCTCACGCCGACTCGTCCGGGATTTCGTCATCATCTTGAGCATCAGGTTCCTCGTCTACGGAATAGTGCATTGCAGACACAGGTTCACTGTAGATATTCCCGCTATCGTCAGGCTGGAAACCAACCAATTTGCGGGCCTCGTTACGCGTTACCACGCCACCTGCATATAGCCTCGCTGCTCGTTCGGCAGTGATATTGCTCTCTTCCTGGAGGGCCTTCACGCCGTCTATCTTCGTCTCGAAATACAAGCCCTCCTCGCCCTCGTCCTGGAGCAGACTCCGAGTCAGGGCGCTATCGAGCGCCTTCAGGAGCGGCACCATGGTCTCCTGCCAGAAACTTCTTCGGGCAGTGGCGTAGTTCGCATAGGTGCTCTTCTCCAACCCGGCCCGGGCGCCAATCAAGATGGGTGGCACCCCGAAGGCAGCGCAGATGCGCGACTCCGTCAGCATGTTGAGGCCAGGCATGTCCAAGTCCGCAAGCGGATTATGGAGTGTGATTGTAGCGTCGCTACCTTCGATGACCAGCGGCTTGCCTCGTTTCCCCTTGCCGGTCTGGTCGTCCAATGATGCCTTGACCTCTGCACGGTTAGCAGGGCTAAGAGGGGTGGGCACCGCAATGCTCAGGCCCGGCACCTTCAAGTTCGTTAGCATCTCGATGAGATAGTCCTGTTGCTCGGCGTCCAACTGATACGAGTGGAGGGCGGCTTGCAACGGCCCAAGCCCATCGTGCACGTTCCGCGGGTCAGGGAACCAGAGGTACAGCATGTCCTTTGCCCCGACAATCGTATTGGGCTTGCCTTGGCTATTGCTAATTGTGTAGCCCTTGAGGAGCGGTTCCCCTTGACTCCTGTCGCCGGTGACAAAACTAACCCTCCTCGTCGGCACAGGCCATAGGCCCAGAAGCCCGCCGGCGCGGTTCCGCTCCTTCAGCACGAAGGACTTGCCAGTCAGCAGCAGTCGGCTCACGATGTATTGGATTAGCAGGTTGCCATCGTACATCTCGTTGGGCCGCTGCAGGCAGTCAAGGATTGGATGCGAGAGTACCTCGTCAGGCCCCTCATCTCCTGGCCGCAATAGGACTCTCTCTGGTTCAGTCGCCGAGGTCGCAATCATACGGACGCAGGCATAGACCAATTCGCACTTGCTGTAGGCTGCTTCGAGTTCGCTTGCCGAATAGGTTGTCCAAGGCGAATCCGCCGACGCCCATTCGCCCCCGCCCTGGTAGCCGGACAACAGCGACCAACCCGGGCCTGCATCCTGCGCACCCTTGGCCGTGATGTGAGGCCCAACCGGCTTCTTGTCAAATGGCCACATAGTTTACCACTCCCAGACCGTCACTTCTGGCCGCTCTAAATGCATAACCGCATACCGCAGAGCGTCCATGGCGTGGTCGTATTCCTTCACGGGTTCGTCCTTATTCTTTTTCCACTGGTACGTCTGCAGTTCGCGGAGCGTCTCTTCGCACGTCGGCGATACGGTGAGTCGCGGTAGGCCATCGCCGGCACAGGCAAGGCGGGTCTGGACGGCCTGAATACCCTCAAAGACGGCGTTGTTGGCCGCGACGGCATCGATGCCCGCTTGTCGCAATGCTTGGATTAACCCGGCGGCGGAGGGGTCAACAACCGCTACCTCGGCCCCCGTCTCAGTTGCCATGGCCTTGACAGTGCGCACGAACTCATCCTGCAACACTTGGGCACGGTAGAACTCTTTGAACACATGCCCCCGGCCGTCCGAGTCCAGGCCCAGCGCCACAATGACCGCTGGGTTCGTGTAGCCTTCATCGACGCCCAAGACAACGCGCTTCCAAGGCCCGGGCTTTTCAATCACGTGCTTGTCACGGTCGAAGGAATCGTAGACGAGACCCTCGAAGCCGACCCAGTTGCCCATCACGTAGCGGTCATATGAGGTGCCCGTGAAGGACTTCAGCAGGGCAATGTAGTCGTCTGGTAGGTAGGGGTTCTCCAGGCTGTTGGTCTGGATGAGTTGACGCTCGGCGTGCGGGCGGTCGATGAAGCGCTCGAAGAGAAAGTGGGTAGGCGGCCCGGGGTTGGTAGCCGTAAAGATTTGCCTGACCGCTGCGGCGGTGTTTCGGATACGGCCCAGGAGCATCGTGTATTCGTCCTCGTCCAGTTCAATCCCCTCATCAATGCCCACAGCCCCGAAGTTCAGCGAGCCGCGCTTCAGGGGTGAGTCGAAGCCGAAGTAGAATATCTCACCGCCTCCCTGCATCTGGATAGTGTGCTCGCTCTTGTTGTGCAGGTAGGTTCCCTCGGGGAGCACCGGAGGCAAGTCGCCTTCTTCTTGCAGGAGAGTTTTGAGGGTTGTCGCTCTCAAGTCGGCATAGGTTTTCCGGCATAGTCCGACGCGGTTGCCGGGGACGACCGCATGGGTCAGGAGTTTGTGGCACAGGCCCCGGGTCTTGCCTGCGCCGAAGGCCCCGGAATACAAGACCTCCCGCACGTCCGAGCGGACGAAGTCCCACTGCTTCGGGAGCAACTCAACGTCAACTTCCGTCGCTGTCGTCATGCCTCACCTTGAAGTTGATGACTAGGGGGGACTCGCTGACTCCCGCGTGCTCGATGCGCTCCGTTTCTTGCCAATGGTATTGACACTTCAGGGTGAACAGGGCTGGTGTGGGGTTCTTGCACCGTCGCATTTCGTTGACAAGGGCTTGCTCAGTTTCGGCCCGGGCTGTTTTAATGCGCTGTGAGAACTTTTCTTCCTCTGGTGTCTCTGGATTTGCAAGCCACGTGAACCCGCTTTTCTGGGAAATCCCAGCGCCATCGAAGGCCAGTCGGAGCGAACCCCCAGCCAGAACGTGGGCTACCACGTAGTCAGTGATTGTTTCGGAGCACTTGCGCGGACGCCCTATCGCCATATACAATCCTCCTGGGTTAATATTGGCGTGTACAAACAGGGCGCGCAAGGCAAAAAACGGGATGCTGCGAAAGTCTGTACGACTTAGTACGACTTAGTACGATTTCTTTCCCCTGCGGACAATCGCACCATCGCATCTATGGTCTCGGCTGGGAACCTCCAATCGCCGCGCAGATGCACCTTGCGCGCCGGCAGAAGTCCCTGACGTGCGAGCGCGCGAACTCGCCAGACAGAATAACCAAGACGGGCTGCTACTTCATGGGTGCGGTAGGCGCGACTCATTGTTCGTCCTCCAGTTTGGGGCATCGGTGTTTTTGGTCTTGTGCCCGTTCCTCTTCTATATGGTAAGGATTTGGCCTACGCACTCATGGTATCAAGCATGGCAACGCGGGCGTCTGTGACATCGAAATCGGCTTGTTTGCGCGCCGATGCCAGTGCTGCGACAGCATCCTCACGCGACGCGTATGCTTGCCAGGGGGACCTGAGGTCACCAATACTTGACCAGTACCACTTACCCGGCCCCCTGTAGTACCACAGGCCCTTCCACTCGTCGATTTCCTTCACCAGGCCCTTCCACTCGCCGTCGATTTCCTTCACCACAAAATACGGTCGTTTGCTATCCATCATTCACCCCTTCCAGTTTGTCTTGTGCTGGCCAGGGCCGCCCGTCTCTTTGTGCAATTGCCATCTCGACCTGCATCGAGTCGAGGAAGGCGTAGTTATCCCTATCCCGGATTTCGGCATAGCACTCAGCCAGGTTGTCGAGGGTTTTCCAACTGTCCCCGTGCTTGGCTTCACCGCAAATCAAGCCACGCCTACAGGCCTGCGAGAACTCATCTCGGCGTCGCATCAGATATTGGCGGCCACCGTCGTCCGGTTTGATGGCTGGCACCTCGCCCATAGACGTGAACATCCACAGGCCAAGCCGCCTCGCTTCCGCCTCTTCCATGCACGCTCCTTTGGACTGCTCCCAACCCGGCAGAAGGTAGATAGCATCGCAGCAACGCAGCCAAGCGAAATCAAGCCCGTTGACCAGCCATTCGTAACTCTGGAACTCCGGCTCCGGTTGCTCTTCCCAATCGAGGGTCGCGGTGTGTGGGCAGTAGGGCCAGTGCCCCCAACGGAAAAACGTCTGAGCGACCAGACGCGCCACGCCTACATTGGCTCTTTTTTCTGGCCCCGAATACGGGCCTGCAATGTAAATCCGCAACGGGCAACATACCGGGCGAGGCAGGGTGTCAGACAGCATTAGGTATCTCCTTTCCGTGCTTGTAGTGTGATATATCGACGTGGATATCCTGCACGCTTTCCAGTCCGTAGTCGCGGTTCCACACGAAAAACTGAGCCGTCTTCGTGGTCTTGACGTACCCCTTGCGGAAATGCCAGGCATCGGTTCCGACAAGACTGGGAATGGTGCGCACGACAACACCCCCATAGGTTTCGACGCCCGCAAACCACAGTTCGTCCTTCTTGTGGGTGTGCCCCCGGTGGATTTCCCGGTACTGATTTGGCGCCCACACGTCCGCGGCTTCGCTTGCGAATAGGCCCGCCAGTGCCTTTTCGTTCTTGGCTGCGAGGTCGGCCCCATGCAGGAGCCAGATGAGGTTGATACCGTACTGCACTACCTTGCGGGGTTTAGGCGACGTGTCTACAATCACCCGCTCATCGTCCCGGTACCATGCAGCCAACTCCCGCAGCAACCAATACGAGGTTTGCGGGTCGTGATTTCCGGGCACCCAGATGAGTTTGACCGGAGCGATGTCCGATAGCATCCCCACCGCATCCCGCATCGCCATGCCGACCTCTTCGATGATTTTGGGTAGGCGCGTATCGACATCGAGTTGGTTTCGGCTCGCAGGCGTCAGGCCCGTCGGGTCGTTGATGTGGAACAGGTCGTTCCCGATGGGGAATAGAAACTCCGTTACCCCAAGGCCCTTTGTGCGGTCAGCGATTTGAGCAATGGCGTCGGCGGTCACACGGCGGGCAATGGACACGTCATAGTCCTCTCCAGTTTCCGGCGCCCACGCGAGCATCCCAAAGTGCAAGTCGTACAGAGCCACTTCCACCATCCGCTCCCCGGTGCGGTCGGCGGCTTTTGCTTTGAGTCTCCGCTCAGCGGGCATCCGCTCGACCAAGGCTTCGAGGGCTACTTCTAAGGCCGAGGCAACCTTGGGCTTGAGCCACACCACCACCTGCCAGAGCGGCGTGACCTGAGGCTGCTTATCTGCATCGAGGGAGGCAGATTCCCAGTAGTTGATTTTAGACCTCTCCACCACCCACTTCTCAAGGTCGATTTCGGCATAAGCCAAGGCATCGTCAACAGTTCGGATTTCCCGACTGACGGTAACGAGTTTGGCCGCGTGCTCTGATTCCTCATAGGCTACGCTTTCGTCTGCATCTGGTTCACTATTCGCCTCACGCGTGACTTGGCGTCGGGCTGCTTCACGAGCGACCATTTTTGCCCGATGGCTCCCTATCCGAAAGTGCATCTGCAAGGCGGGGACTCCTGCGTGATTGTACCGGGAGTCCGCGGGATTGGCGATGCTCCAGAGCACCATCTCCTCAAAGGCTGTTGGACTCATGCGCTATTCTCCTCTGTCTTCTTCTTCTCCAAGCACGGCCTCAACCGTCATGACTCCTCCGCCTTCTCTACCGCCGCCTGTAGGTCTTTGACCTGTGCTCGCAAGCGTTGTTCTGTCCTTCGCCACGCGTTCTTTTCCTTCGCGTGCGCCACTGCTGTTCTCGCGGTCTCGGCTCTGAGAATGGCGTGGAGAGCACTGTTGAGAGCCTTGTTTAGTGTTCCCTCCGCCTGCAAGCGCTTGACCTCGGCAAGCGCTTCTTTGGCATCCGCCACCGCGCTCCAGCCCGCGTCGCAGGCACAATGCCACGCCCACAGGTAGCGCGCATCAATTACATCATCGCGATTATGGAGCAGGTGATTGGATTCGCTGAGTTCTTTGTCAATCAGTGCCAGACTCCGCTCGTGGCTGGCAATCTGTTCCTCAGTCATTCCCATCGGCGGCCTCCTCATCCTCAATCGCCCGCTCGATTAGCGCGTGCAGGTCAAAGTCTGCCGCCGTCTCCGCCGCCTTCTCCGCCGCCAACTCCGCCGCCAACGCCGCCTCCCACGCCGCCGCCGCCTTCCGCCCCCTCGCACAGCGCCCGTTGCTCGTCCGTCAAGTCCTTGCGCTCCTCGGCAATCCGAGCGCAGCCGTCGGCGTCTGCCCCCGCGATACACGCTGACACCTGCTCATTCGTCAAGTCCTCGCGGTTAATGGCAATCCGGGCGCGGCCATACGTGTCAGTCCCCGCGATGCACGCTGAGATTTGCTCGTCCGTCAAGTCCTTGCACACGCTAACAATCCAGTGGCGGCCATTCGCGTCTGTCCCCGCGATGCACGCTGAGATTTGCTCGTCCGTCAAGTCCTTGCACCCCGAAGCAATCCGCTCGCAGCCGTAGGCGTTCGTCCCCGCGATACAAGCATCGACTTGCGCGGGGGTCAGTCCTGGATAGTGCGTGACGAGCCAACCGAGGAAGCCCCTCAGTTCGTCGTCCGCAGCCAGCCGCTCAATTAGTTCGTCTGCTAGGGCGACTCCGTCGGGGTACGTTTCGCCAAACCATTCCATCGCCTCGCATTCCTCTATCGCTCCAACGCTCAACAAGGTTTTGCGTGTGATTGTTTCGGTCATGTCACTATTCCTTCCGGGAACTCTTGGATGAGCGGTTCCCCCCACACCTCGGCCAGATTATTCTTGAGGAACACCGGAATGCCCGCTTGTCGGGCAGCGGCCACAAGGTGACGCAGCCACACCCGTTCCACCGGATACTGTTTCGCCTTCGGGCCGGTCATGGCACCCACGATGAGCCAGGCCAGGCGCGAATGCGAACGGGCTATACTATCGAGAGCGGCGCCCGTCGGCCAGTGATACCGCGGTTCCAACGAACCATAGATGTTTGTGACCGTCTCGTCGTTTTTGGTGTAGGCCGTAATTTCCATTTCCCGAGAAAGAACTTCACTTAAGCTCGGGCCGGAAACTCCGAGCCAGGCATTGTCGGGGAAAAACAATGCCGTTGAATGGCCATATCCAAAGGGGTTCTTGGTCAAAAAGAGGTAGGTATGCTGCGGTGTCTGCTCACAGACCGCAAGCACGTCTTCTTGCCACGGCTCGGGAACCCAATCACCCCAGAGGTCGCCCATGCTACTGACGAAGATACGTGCGGGCTTCTTGCGATAGAGGGGCGAGTGTTTGCGGTCGAATTGAGCATTGTGGAAAATCGGCCTGAACGGGTCGCCTTCGGCAGGATAGCCGCTCCGGCCTTGGAGCCGCCTCGCGAACCTTTCTGCATAACAGCCGGGACAGCGATTTGGGTTCTCCACTGTTCCCTCCGGCCCCCAGCAGCCAGTCACTGGATTCCACGTGTGCGTTGCCCACTCAATTCCGGTACGGTTCATCATCCTCTCCCTCAGTCCCAGTTCTTTATCAGAAACCCCTGCTCCAACAAAGTCCATCCGCCAAGCACGCGCGCCGTTGCGCCCCGACGCCTCGCGTTTATCCGTGCACAGTCGTCGCAAATCCGATTGCCGATGCTGCTTGATACAAACTCCTTGCCGCACCGCAAGCACTGTCGCTGCGCCCGGAACTGGTGCATGGCAGCGAAGTCGGCCTTCGCATCTCTGTCCCAACCCGTTCGTTTATGCACCATCACTCACCCCCTTCCGCAATCCCAACCTCACGCATTCCATAGGCCAGCAGCCACAAGGCATCGGCCTGGTCGTCATCGGCGACATTCTGTTCAGGCCAACGCTCCCGAGCCGCCGCAAGCATCTCTGCTTTCGAAGCGTTCCCCCTTCCGGTCGCAAACTTCTTGAGCGTGCCTGAGTGGACGGGACAGATTTCCACTTCGGCCTCCGCTGCCTTCATCAAGAGCACCGCCAGCAAGCCCTCGGCGACGCTTGTCGCTGCTCCCCCACGGTGGTGGGTCTGCTCATAGTAGACCACGGTCGGGGCGTTGTCCGCAAGCATCTTCGCCAGCCACGCCGCAAATCGCAAGAACCGCATCCCGGGCGATTCCCCTCGTTGCAAGTCGAATCGCTGCACGCCGCTATACCGCGAGGCCCCCGTCCAAAGCGCCCAGCCGGTGCGTGTCGCCATGTCAAGCGCGAGGAGTGTCACGAGCAATCCCCCCATTCTGAAAGCGTGTGACGGCTCGTCCCCCCTGCGAGATGCGCTCCGTGAACGCCGCAATAGGGCCTTCCGAGCCTTTCTCGCCTCTTCCACACCTTGTCACTCACGAGCAACCCCCTAACCCGCCACAGACACACTGAGCGGCCTCTGTCAACGTCTCCGATTGCTTGTCGCCTTCGACGCTTTCGATTTCCCGCTTGGCTTGAGCCAAGGCCCAGTCGGCCGGGACGTATCGCCGGCGGACAACGGAGGCGATTGCCCACGCCGCCGGGTTGGCTTTGTGGGGAGCGACCAGGAGCAGAGCGTGAATGCGTTGGCGCTCGTCGCGCCCCGGCTCACAACCCTGGATGCAGCGGGCTAGGTAGGAGACGGCGTTGTACCTTTCCGTTGCCGTGTCCGGCCAGTCTCTCAAGAGCCGAAATGCATTACGGTTGACTTCAGTCTCCATGCGAGCCTCCTTAAGACCAGAGAAGGTTAATAGCCTAGCCGTTAATCCGTTTGGCTTTTGTATCTGTTTATTGTCCTCTTGTCTTCTTGTCTTCTTGTATTAAGCGGAAATACGTTTTCGTACTTCCTGCACGACGTGACTTTCATGTGACATCCCCGTGACCGCGCTGCCGTCTTTTCCGTAACGTGTTTCCCTGCCTACGGTTAGCGTTCCTTCGCAACCTGCGTGACGTGAGCGTGACGCGGGGCGTGACGGTCACGGAAATGGACGAGTTATTCACAGCCTTTTGAGACGTTTTTGAGACGTTTTTGAGTGTCTTTTGAGGGCCTTCATCTCCATTCGTTCGTTTCCCCCGGGCGAAGTAGACGCCGCAAACCCTCTTTGAGTGGAGTTCGGCGACGGCTTTTTCGACAACACGTGCCTCGCTCCTGGTCAGCCTGGCGAGTTCAGCGAACGTTCCCGACACCTTGTATTCGCCGGTCTGCCACATCACACACAGGCATTCAATCCAGAACCCTCGGGTCGCCAGGTCGCACCGTCCGAGTTCCGCGTCGGCCGCCCATGCTTTCGGCCAGAACTTGACCCAGTGAAACCTATCGGTTACGATTTCTTGTCCCCCTCATCAGAGTCCTTATCAAAGAGATTGTCAACCGCAGGCCCGGGTTGCTCGGCTGGGGGCTTGCGGTTTCCCACATCGGCGAACGCGTCGGCAACCGTGATTTCGCCCTGGGCAATCGCGTTGTACAGGCCCCTCATTCTGGTATACTCAGCATCCCCGAAATCATCCAGGCCCATGCAGGCTACAGCCTCAATCATCTTGCGGGTCACATCGAACTCCATAAAGGCGGCCAGGAGCCTCGCTCCACGTGTGCTCTTTGTGTTGGCTATGGTCTTGGGATTGCTCAAGACCTCCACCACCTTGTGCCGGTAGGCGTGTTTGAGTCCGTTGGGTAGACTCCGCAGGATTGTCTCGCGCAGGAGTTTGCTCATTGCCGCCGGGACGGTCACGCTGTGAAAACGGTCTTCCGGCGTTCGCGTCATCTTGCCATATCGGTCTTTGTAGTAGCGGCTAATGGTGAGGCTTCGCTGATGACGCACATTGCTCTCATAATCCAACCAGACCGCTACCAGGACAACGGCTGTCCCGGTATCGCTTGCAATCTCGCAGCCATAGGCACTATTAGACCAGCGGTTGGCGAGGTCTTCGGCAGCCCGAATCGACAAGCCTTCGACGTGGAGCATCTTACCACTTTTGTCTTTGCCGACTGGCTTGCTGTAGAGCGCTTCGTCCGCTGCCTCTGGATAGCGTTCAAGACCTTCCAGGGCGGCCTTCAAGATTGCCGTCTCGTCCCGCTTCTCCACCCGTGCGATTTGCATCTGAGTCGTATTTTCCAGGCGAGCCAGAGCAACCCCGTGGTCAATCAAGTCCATCGGGTTTTCCGCAATGACTTCGCTCTCAAAGACGTCGTCTTTCTCTGCCATCTCTCTCTCCTTAGCCCACTGGGACAGTTACAGGGTGACTAGCATACGGGCAAACATGCCAATAGCCACACCACTTTTCAGAACATCCCCACCAGTCCAAAGCCGCGGGGACAAACACTCCTTTGTCAAGCATATTCTGCAAGGCCGCGAACCGGTTCAGTACGACCTGCACCTGTGCCTTGACACGTACGGTTTGACGGATAACGGCCTTCGGGCCTCCTTTGAGATTGACGAGGCCATCCAGGGCCGCTTGCACAGGTTCCGACGATTGCCGCTCTTGCATGGCGGCCATCGCGTAGACGGTGATTTGCTCAAGTGAATCCGCAACCGCCTGAGATACCCGGCCAGATTGGCCGGTGGTTTTCAGTTCGCGGACGACCCCATCAGAGTCCTCGACATCGACATATCCGATGATGGGTCGCAGCCCTGCCACATTCACCGTGACCTTCTTCTCAATCGCTACGGGGGTGATGTGTGGCAGGATGTCAGACCGGTCGCAGAGAGCCAAGGCAATCGCCGCGTCCTTCGTCTCGCCGGCGACAACCGCAGGATTGTCATCAGCGGCGAACTCGACCTCCCCGGCAAAGGCTGCTGTCACGTCGTCACTGACCAGGGCAGCAGATTCGTCAGGGGTGAGCAATTCTCCAGTCTCGCTTTTCGCCATCAGCGACCGCCGATGAGTTTGATGTACCGCACTCCCGCGAATCAGGGCAGCCCCCGGCGGACGCTTCAAGCCGTCCACGTAGCGAAACCGATACTGCTGACCGCAATGCTCTGCCATCAGGAGTTGCGTGGCCGAATAGTGCTCTGCGTGGGTCACCGTGCCACCTTCATCGCTTGCCGCCACGCCTGCCAGAGCATCGGCGGGGTAGCGATATAGCGCTCTTCGCGGCACGCGCAGAAGTCCCTACAGTTCTCTTCCGCCCAACCGGGCAGGTCGATGTCATGACCGACTATGAGCGCCTCGACGCGCTCAAACAAATTATCGTCCTCTGCGAGCAGGTGCATATAGGCGTAGATGGCCGCCTGCCTAATGTCCGTCGTAAAGACCGGTTCCCCTGGGATAGTGGCTTCGAGGAGCGTCTCGGCCAGGACGGTCAACTGCTCGTCCCCCCCCAAGTAACGAAACCAATCTGCGATTGTCCGTAAATCTTGTTCCTCTTTAACCATCATCCCCCCCATTTCGGCCCAGTTAGGTGACCTTGGAAGAGCAGTTGTGGCGTCTCGCTCGTGCCTATCGCCCGCTCCTTCTCGATGGCATGGGCCACGACATCAGGCAAACAGCGCAATTGCGTATCAGTCAGATGGAGTGACACCATATTGCCATCGGCGAAGACTTCAAACACATACCACGGCTCATCCCCCTCAGCCGCCGGGAAACTCTGAATCAGGATTGTCGCATCCTTCTTGCGCAAAAACATAGTCGCGTCCATCTCAGTCCTCCTTCCGGTCGCTAATCAAACATACGTCGCCAGCGAGTTCGATTTGGTGGTGAAGGTAGGCGTCTTTGCAAAAGGTATGGGGGTCAAGGCACTTGCAAGAGACAACACTCCCCACTAATTTCTCCCGCTGAGGGGACTTCACTCCGCCATCGACCAGAAGGTCAACTTCATGTCTCTGGCCGTTCTTGTCTAGGCACATATAACAGTCGGTTTTTTCAACATATTCTCCGACCCTCAGCACTATCAGCCCGTCCTGCTCCGCTTCCCTCGTGAGCGGTGTATCTTCCCATTCGGCCATCTCAGTCCTCCTTCCCAGCCTCGAAGTCATTCCTTATCCAGAATTGGCACCACCACCAGTCGTTTGTATATTAAGTACTCATCGTGTTCTTGGGGGGCGGCGTGGATTTCTTCAATGGCTTTTTCGGCCTCTTCAGCCGAATTGAATATCCACGCCGCCCGGCCGTAGCATACCCACCCGTCGCCGGAAAAATCCCCGTGCAAGTAGCCTGCTTGTTTCTCCCCCTCCCAGACCTCGACAATGTACCGTTGCTCAGACATCGCGCTCCTCATCTTGAGGTGACATGCCATGTTTTCAGTCGTCGAAGAGTCCACGATTACTCGCGGCGAAGATGCGGTCAGCAAGTCCGGCAATGCGTATATCGAGCGCACTGTCCAGCTGGGCCTCGGTTGGCTTCACAATTCCGAGGGCTTCAAAGTCGTCGCACACGTCTTGCAAGAAGAAATCTCGCAATGTCTGCTCGAACAATCCGCTTTCCTTCCCCATCTCAGTCCTCCTTTCCTTTGGCCTTCACCAAGTCCCAGGCCCGCGTGCCGAGAAACGCCATGCACGCCGCACCCATCAGCCAAACCGCAGTGACCATCGCAGTGCCCGGCTCCATGCCGCAGAGCACAAACAGAATCCCCAGACCGGCTAGACCGCCAAGTATCATCTGCTCAGACATCACTTGTCCCTCCTCAGAACCACTATAGCGGCAACCACGAAAAGCAGTATAACCATGCCACAAGGCCCGAGGGCTTGGTACACGGAGGCATCCTCCGGAAGGGTTGCGAGAAGAAGTATAGTCATCGCAACACAAAGCATCGAAAGGGCTAAGCGCATCTCGGCCATCACTTTGCCCCCTCTTCCGTGAGATAGCGCTCCAGTGCCGAACGATACAATCCCGTTGGCATGGCATTTCCTTGCCACCAGCGCGCGACCGTCTGAGTGTGGCAGTTCAACATCACAGCCACATCCTGCTGCGTGTGGCCCCGCGCCCGCGCGGTCTCGCGGAGGCGCTTTGCAAACATCTTGTCATTCGCCATCGTCTTGCCCTCCAACTCATTGTCCCTTGGGCCATTGGCCCCCGCGTCCCGACCCCGCAGGGCCGGGAAGTCGAGGTCACCGACTTCGCTTCTGCCATTTCTTCCCACCGCTCAGCGCTTCGTACAAAGTGCCTTTGCCAACTTTCTTCTCCAACCGGTCGCAAATCCTTTCCTGCATCTGGCACGCTGCCGGCCGATTGCCGCCGACCCGCTTGAAGTTCGCAATCTCTTCCGGCAAGAGGAGGTCTCGCACTTTATGCCAGCGGGCCTTGCGCTCGGCCTCACGCCGGCTTTCCTCTTTCAGTCCCTCGGCTTGCATCTTTTTCCAGGTCGGGTCGAGTTCGACCTTGGGGAATGCCCCTGGCCCCTCGGCGAGGGCTTCCAAGACGTGCTCGACTGACCAGCCGGTCAGGGGGTCGACCGTGACCATCCGCCGCCCCTCATATTGTTCGAGGTAGACTTCGGCGTGGTCGGCAATGCGAATAGTAACCTCTTCACCGCCACGTTCCAAGGTGAGGTATGCAGAGCCGGTCTGGGCGAAGGAGGTCTTGGAGGCCGACCAACCGTTCCGCTCGGCTGTCGCTTCAATCCTGTCGGCCACCTTCATCTCTCTCTCCTTCCTGGTTCCCTTGTCCTGCATCTCCGGCTCCTCTTTATGTAGACTATACCCTGAGGTACGCCACGTGTCACGTTAAATCTGGGGATTTTGCGAAAGTTTTTTTGGCGTTGTCACGGGCCGTATGAGGCGGTTTGTCGTCGCCCGAAGTGTATCTACTCGTCTGGCCCAAACAGAAGGCCTTGTAGGGCACTTTTTGTTTGGCGTAACCCGTGTCTGTGTAAGGGGTTAGGGAAACACGGTATGTCCCGGGCTATTGCGTAGATTGCCCTGGGTCAGGCAGGCAGAACCATCCCGCGGGTAGGTCAACGCGCCCGGCGACCTCCTGGCCGCTTTCGTCAGCGACCCAGACCTTCGCCCGCCGAATTGTCGTCCTGAGTCTCACCGGCTCCCCGGTCGGTACCAGGATGGTATGACTCGCGCAGCCGGCCAAGCAAGCGCTCGCGCAGAGAGTCCCGGCGACCGCCAACTTCGAGAGGGTTGTCCAAGGCGTTTCGTATCGCATCGGCAATAATCTCCGAGAGGATGGGGGCGCACTCCGCGAGCACGCCCCCGAGGAATCGGCCCAAGGAACTCGCAATCACTTGGCATCATCCTTTGCGAAGTAGAGGCCGAACGCGGTTGTGACCGCGGCCACGGCCAAGCCCCATTGTGGGACGGTTGAGACGTCGCCGTCGAGCAGCGGTATAACCACCAAGGTTCCAACCGCGGCGATGATTGCCAACACTCCACATACAGTCGTTCGCCAACTCATTCCTCACCCTCCATTCTGTTCTCCGGCTGGCCACCGTAGGTCACGTTCCCGTCGGCGTCAAGCCGCATATAGTTCTTGCACTGCCCGCAGAGAATCATCTTGTCCTCACCCTCGCGCGGGATGTCGGTTGGGTATGTCCAGGCCCGACACCAAGGACATTGCACTTGCTGGTAGTCACTCATTATACCACCTCCCCGCTCAGGGTTATACTGTCCGGGGCGTCACTGTTCGGCGTGGCTGTGTGCTCGTCCACATTGGTAGTCTCGATACCACCTGGGTCATTGTCGGTAGCGATGCGGACAACGAAGCGATATTCCGTCTCGTCAACCAGCGCGGCGCTCGTCCAGGAATAGCGGTCGATGTCGGTGGGATTGTTCATTGCCACCGTGCCCACGACCGACGTATAGTCTACCGTCCCGGTGCCGTTGTCATAGTAAACGCGAGCCTCTTTTGCGACGTAGCCGCTATGTGGAATATAGGTGAACCCGACCGTCACCTTACCACCGCCAGCGGAGTCCGCGGTTACGAACTGCGGATTGTTGGGAGCGGCCTGCTCCGCTCCGCTTACGGTGTGTATTGTCACCGCCTGGTCGATATTGCCCTCGACATTGCCGTCGGTGTCGCGCGCCCTGACCAAGAAGATGTAGGTTCCGGTCAAGCCGGTCATGTCCTTCTGCCAGGTCACAGTCGGGTGGTTGACGGTGGCAACGACGCTATCGACGCTGAGCAACAACTTGCTTTCGCCGTTGCTCGAATAGACCCGATAGTCCTGAATGTCCGCGGATGTGCTGGCTGTCCAGGTCAGCGTCAGGGTCGCACCAACCATGCTCACCGCGAGGTTGGTGGGCGGCTCGGGCGTCGATGAGATAGTAACCTCAGTCTGGTCGGTTCTCGTCACTGCAAGGTGCGAGTTCGGGTCAACTTCGGTATATTCGCTGAAGTCCTCCCAGTTCCCCAAGCCCGCGAGGTCAAGACGCGTCACTTCACCGTCGCCCGCTGCGGCGCTGGAACTATTCCAGGTGTTACAGCCGAAGACATAGCGGTAGGCGCGGTCGGTTCCCAGGACAACGGTCATCGTATCGAGCAGGTTCGTCCGGGCCGCATCGTCGTACACTTTCAACTGCACCGTCGTTCCCGTCTTGGTTACGGTGAAGTAGTAGTCAGTGCTCTCGCTCAGGGCTTCGTAACGGTCATTGCCCCGGTTCTCGCTCTCCTGGAACCAGACCGTTGTCGTTCCCTCGAAGAGAGAGAACACCGCCTTCTCGAAGCCCCCCCAAAGCCCGACAAGTTCATCCACGACTTGAGACACGCCCCAGGTGCCGACCCGACAGGTGGCCGAGTCCTGAGACCACTTCGCTTGAAAGTAGTGCGTGAAGTCGGTGAAGTAGTCCGCCGTGTAGTCCTTGTAGATATACGCGTCCTCGTTACGCGTGAGGTTCGTGATGACGATGGTACTGTCCACCGGCGCATAGTCGCCCTCATCGTCCACCGGCAAGACCCGATAGGTGTAGGTGTCATCAGTGAGCGGGCCATCGGTGTAGGAGCCGCTACGCACTGCGTCTATCTCGGAGTAGTCGCCGTCGGTTTTGCGGTAAATCTCGAAGACGGTATCGGCCTCGTGTGTCCAGGTGAGCGTCACCGTATCCTGGGGTGTATTAAAAAGTGCCGAAATCGTGTCCGCGTCCCCCCGCCCGACTAGAATGTAGAGGCCCTGGCGGATAACCTGCTCAGGGGCAAAGCGCAGCCTTTCAAGTGAAGTCCTCGTGTAGACCGCTCCGTCAAGTACCACGGTCACAATCCCGCCGGTGTATTCCCAGTTCACCAGCCTCGCGGGTACCAGATAGTTCGGCAGCAAAACCCCTGCATGGTACAAGTCGCCTACGGTCACGCCATCCGAAAAGGACACCGCGCGCTTGGCTCCGAAAGCATCCCCGGCTACAACGCCGTCCGAAAACCCCACCGGACGAACCGCACCGAAGGCGTCGCTTGCGACAACGCCGTCGGATAGATGCGCCTGCCGGATGGTCTGGACTCCACTGAACGAGTCGGACACAACGACGCCGTCGGACAGATGCGCCTGCCGGGTGGTCTGGACTCCGCTGAACGCATCGCTGACTACAACGCCATCCGAAATGTTCACCGGCCCCTGAACGCCAAAGGTATCGGACACAACAACTCCGTCGGACAGATGCGCTTGCCTCGTGGTCTGGACTCCACTGAACGAGTCCGACAGAACGACGCCGTCGGATAGATGCGCCTGCCGGGTGGTCTGGACTCCACTGAATGAATCACTGACTACAACGCCGTCGGAAATCGAAACCGGGGTAGCAGCCGCATACTCGCCTTCAATCCGCACGTCGTACAATTCCACCACCATGTAGTCGGCGCCGCCTTCGCTGTAGCGGGCTTGGATGCGGAACTCCGCTAAGGAGGTATCGAAATTGGTGGTGCAGGTATACGAGCCAGTCGTCTTGACCTGGGCGGCCCAAGACCAAGCGACCAAGACAATCGTGTTTGCCCACG
>Ga0307379_10001845_pt1 | contig 32289 bp, 22 predicted proteins | sample UN2MG_FD_202237 | JGI IMG/M metagenome (GOLD analysis project Ga0307379, IMG submission 202237) | Soil microbial communities from Risofladan, Vaasa, Finland - UN-2 | ecosystem: Environmental > Terrestrial > Soil > Coastal area > Acid sulfate soil | place: Finland: Risofladan, Vaasa | collected...
GTCGCCTTTGTAGACCAAGCCAACCGTGCAAAGACAATTCGCAGGGACAAGTTTTACTGCCCTATTTTTGAGCATTGAGCCTAGAGTTTGTGCACACTCGCCGGCCTATTCGCCTATGTGTTTTGCGAGATAGCGTTAGGCGTCTGGAATCTCTAATTAAAGTTTCGCCCAAGAGATTGGCATAAGGCGTGCTTTGGCTGGCGCATGGTGCTTTTGGATGGCGACGGGACACGCGGCAAGGCGCCGCTTTGCGTCGCTCGGGAGGTCAACGAAGAATGAAAAAGATCGAAGCAATCATCAAGCCCTTCAAGCTCGATGAGGTGAAAGAGGCCCTGCAAGAAATCGGACTGCAGGGCATTACAGTGACCGAGGCCAAGGGATTTGGGCGTCAGAAGGGGCACACCGAGCTCTATCGGGGTGCGGAGTACGTCGTCGATTTCCTGCCCAAGGTGAAGCTCGAGCTCGTTCTCGGCGACAGCATGGTGGAGAAGGCGATTGAGGCCATCATCGCCTCAGCCAAGACCGGCCGTATCGGGGACGGAAAGATCTTCGTGTCGAACGTGGAAGAGGCCGTACGCATTCGTACGGGCGAGACGGGGAACGATGCCATCTGACAACTGACCGCCGACTACATTAAACTTCAACTGGAGACACCTTTCAGCTGCCTCGTCGGGGGCGGCTCAATAACGCATACAGGGGAGTGAAAATGGCAGACGCAAAAAGTATCGCGAAAAAGGTCAAGGACGAGGAGATCAAGTTCGTCGACCTGCGCTTCACCGATCCGCGCGGCAAGATGCAACACGTGACGATGGACTCAAGCCTCATGGATGAGGAGGCTTTCGCCGAGGGCATCATGTTCGACGGCTCCTCGATCGCCGGCTGGAAGGCGATCAACGAGTCGGACATGAAGCTGATGCCGGATTGCAATTCGGCGGTGATCGACCCGTTCTTCGCGCAAAGCACGCTGGCCGTGTTCTGCGACGTGCTCGAGCCGTTGACCAACGAGCCATATGAGCGCGACCCGCGCTCGATCGCCGCCAAGGCCGAGGCCTACATGAAGCAGATGGGCGTGGGCGACACCGCCGTGTTCGGTCCCGAAGCCGAGTTCTTCGTGTTCGACGACGTGCGCTTCTCGTCCGATCCCTATAATTGCGGCTACCGGCTCGACTCCACCGAGCTGCCCACCAACATGGGCACCGAGTACGAGATGGGCAATCTCGGTCACCGCCCGCGCACCAAGGGGGGCTACTTCCCGGTGCCGCCGGTCGACTCCGCGCAAGATTTGCGCTCGGAGATGCTGTCGGTGATGGCCGAGATGGGCGTGGAGACCGAGAAGCACCACCACGAGGTGGGCGCGGCTCAGCACGAGCTCGGCATCAAATTCGGTCCGATCATCAAGATCGGCGACGCCATGCAGATCTACAAATACGTGATCCACAACGTGGCGCAGGTCTACGGCAAGACCGCGACCTTCATGCCGAAGCCGGTGTTCGGCGACAACGGTTCGGGCATGCATACCCACCAGTCGATCTGGAAGGGCTCCACCCCGGTCTTCGCCGGCGACAAATATGCCGACCTGTCGGACACCGCGCTGCACTACATCGCGGGCATCCTGAAGCACGCCAAGGCGCTCAACGCCTTCACCAACCCCAGCACCAACTCCTATAAGCGTCTGGTGCCGGGCTACGAGGCCCCGGTGCTGCTAGCCTATTCCTCGCGCAACCGCTCCGCCTCGTGCCGCATCCCCCTCGGCAGCGGGCCGAAGTCGAAGCGCGTCGAGGTGCGGTTCCCGGATCCGGCCGCCAACCCCTATCTCGCCTTTGCCGCCATGCTCATGGCCGGCCTCGACGGGATCGAGAACAAGCTCAACCCGGGCGATCCGATCGACAAAAACCTCTACGATCTGCCGCCGGAAGAGCTTGAGAAGGTGCCGACCGTGTGCGGTTCGCTGCGCGAGGCTTGCGAGGAGCTGGATGCCGACCGCGCCTTCCTCAAGAAGGGCAACGTGTTCTCCGACGACGCGATCGACGCTTATCTCGAGCTGAAGATGGAAGAGGTGGAGCGTTACGAGATGATGCCGCACCCCATCGAGTTCGACATGTACTACAGCGTCTAACGCGCACGAACGATAAGACCACAAAGATGGGGCGACCGCTTATTGTGGGCGGCCGCCCCTCTTTCGCCCGGCCTGCCGAACCTTGAGCCGTTTATTCCCGCGCTCCCCCGTCGGACGCGGGAAGCCAAAGGTCCTTGCCAGGCTCCCCCAAACCCAGTTCTGCGCTCCCGCGCCTACATCAAATAGAACGCCCCATAGATCAGGGCGCCGCCCACGGTCACGTAGAGCCACGACTTGTTGTCGCGATACCAGTCGTCGAACATTGACGGCAGGCCGAAGATCACGAACCGGCAGAGCGACAGCGTGATAAAAGTGGCGACGAGGCCGAGTACCCATAGGGGCAGATTGGCCGGCGGGGCGCCCTGCCCCGCATCGACCAGGAACACGCCCGCATTCGTGGTGCCGAGATTGACGGCGCCCCACACGGACACCGCGGCCACTCCCACCAGCATGGCGTAACGCATCAACATGCCGCTCGAAATCCCCTCGCCTTTGAGACGAATTTTAGGGAGCAGATGGTAAAGAAACGGAAAAGCGATACACTTAAGGGCGCGCTTAAGAGTGTCCCAAAAGCGCTCAGGCCGCCTTCCATTTGATAGAGCAACCGATGGACGGAACCTGGTGGCGCGGGCCCTTCCCGGTCTCGGCGACCTCTGTCATCGCCTCGAACAGATCGCGGCGAACACCGCCGGACGCTGGCTCCCGGCCGCTTTCGTCTAGCCGGCCGCGATATTGCAACTCAAGATCGCCGTTGAAGCCGTAGAAGTCGGGCGTACAGACGGCATCGTAGGCCCTGGCGACGTCCTGGGTCTCATCGTGGAGATAGGGAAACGTGACGCCGTGCTCCTTGGCAAACAGCTTCATGTTGTCGAAGGAGTCGTCCGGATGGGTCGTGGCGTCGTTGGAGCAGATTGCCACGGTGCTGACACCAAGCGCTTTCAGCTCGTTCGCGTCGCGCACGATGCGGTCGATCACCGCCTTCACGTAGGGGCAGTGATTGCAGATGAACATGACCAGCGTGCCCTTGGGACCACGCAAGTCCTCTAGGCTGTGAGTCTTGCCATCGACGCCGGAAAGCGTGAAGTCTGGCGCTTTCCAGCCGAAATCACAGACGGGGGTATGCCCGGCCATGGCGAAATCCTCTTCTCAAATCTGTCACGGTGGCGCTCTAGTTTTAGACCCAAGCCACCACGCACGCTGGCAAGGCATATGACCAAAACTGACACCTTCCGCAACCGGGCCGCGGCTTGCGAGGCCCATGACGACGCCCCACGCAGCCCAGATGCGGGCGACACCATCGGCGACGTCATTCTGCGGCGTTACAGCCGCCGGGAGATGATGGGTGGGGCGCTCGGCGTTACCGCCGCCGCGGCTTTGTTCGGGCCAGCCGCGTTCCATGCAGGCCACGCAAGCGCCGCGCCAGTCAAGGACCGGTTCGCGTTCGAGGAAATCGAGGCCGGCATCGACAGGACGCATCACGTTGCCCGGGCTACCGGGCGGACGTGCTGCTGCGCTGGGGCGATCCGCTGTCACCGGGGCTGCCTGAGTTCAATCCAGACGCGCAAAGCCCCGCCGATCAGCTGAAACGGTTCGGCTACAACAACGACTACATCGCCTATTTTCCGCTCGACGGCAGCGCGCGCGGCCTGCTCTGCGTCAATCATGAATACACCAATGAAGAGCTGATGTTCCCGGGCCTCAAGAAGCGCCAGGACAAGTCCGGCTTCGGGGACATGACGCCTGAGCTCGTGGACATCGAGATGGCCGCCCACGGGGTCACCATCGTCGAGGTCGCGCGCGCGCGCGGCCGTTGGCACCCGGTCCTCGACAGCCCCTACAACCGCCGCATCAGCCCGTCCACGCCGATGACGGTCGACGGTCCGGCGGCAGGCGACAGGCGGCTCAAGACCAGCGACGATAGGTCGGGACTGCGGATTCTCGGCACCCTCAACAATTGCGCCGGCGGCAAGACCCCTTGGGGGACCTATCTCGCGGCGGAAGAGAACTTCCACGGCTATTTCTGGACCAACCAGTGTGTGCCGGGCGGCGCGCCCCCGACAGGTCTCGGCGGGGTGCAATCCGCCAGTTACAAGCGCTACGGCATTCCGGGGCTGTGGCAGGCTTGGGGCAAGTTCATCGACCGCTTCAATGTGGACAAGGAGCCGAACGAGCCGAACCGGTTCGGCTGGATCGTGGAGATCGATCCCCTCGATCCGGACTCGGTGCCGGTGAAGCACACCGCGCTCGGCCGCTTCTGCCATGAAGGCGCTGAGTGCATCGTCAACACGGATGGCCGCGTCGTCGTCTATTGCGGCGACGATGGGCGCGGCGAGTATGTCTATCGCTTCGTCTCGGAGGGGCGCTACGACCCGGCCGACCGCAAGGCCAACATGACCCTGTTGTCGGCAGGCACGCTGTCGGTCGCGCGGTTCGACGATGACGGCACGGTCCAATGGCTGCCACTCGAGTTCGGCCGACCGTGGCTCACGTCCGACTTCGATTTTTATTCCCAGGCCGACGTGGCGATCGATGCGCGGCTGGCGGCCGATCTGCTGGGGGCCACGCGCATGGACCGTCCGGAGGACGTGCAGCCCAACACGGTCACCGGCAAGGTCTATGTCATGCTGACCAATAACACCAAGCGCAAGGAGGCGGACATCGATAAGGCGAACCCGCGCCCCGACAACGCCTTTGGCCACATCATCGAGATGACCCCTTCTGATGGCGACCACGCCGCCGAAACCTTCACCTGGGACATGCTGGTCAAATGCGGCGACCCGGATATCGCCGATGTCGGGGCCATGTGGAATCCGGAGACCTCGAAGGATGGCTGGTTCGCGTGTCCCGACAACGCCGCTGTCGACAAGGACGGGCGGCTGTGGATCGCGACCGACCAAGGCGATAGTTGGCCGCGCACGGGCCGCGCCGACGGACTCTTCGCCATGGAGACGGAGGGCGCCTCACGGGGAACCCCGAAGCTCTTCTTCCGCGTGCCCATCGGCGCCGAGCTCTGCGGGCCCTGCTTTACGCCCGACGGCGAGACCATGTTCGTCGCGGTGCAACACCCGGGCGCCGACGGCGCCGAGGCCTTGATCGGCTTCGGACGGCCCTCGACCTTCAAGGACCCGGTGACGCGCTGGCCCGACTTCGAGCCCGACATGCCGCCCAGGCCCTCGGTGATGGTCATTACCAAAGACGGCGGCGGCAAGATCGGCTGATCGCGCAGGCTCTTGAAAATGCCTGAGACGCGTGCGAGCTAACGGCGAGTTCCTTTAACGCGTTTGATTCTTTCCACGTGCCGAGGCCGATGCGCCTTTTGGCATGAGGAGCACGCTCATCGCACGCACCCGCAAACCCGCCTCATCGAGCGATCTGTTCGACGATGCGCCGAAGAGAAGGCCGGTTGCTTCGGCCAAGGCGCCCGCGCGGAAAGGCGCTGGCGGCCGTGCGGGCGGCGCGTCGGGCGAGGCCTATACCGCCGCCGACATCGAGGTGCTGGAAGGCCTGGAGCCTGTGCGCCGGCGCCCCGGCATGTATATCGGCGGCACCGACGAGAAGGCGATGCACCACCTCTTCGCCGAGGTGCTCGACAACGCCATGGACGAGGCGGTGGAGGGGCATGCGAGCCGCATCGAGGTCGAACTCGACAAGGATGGCGATCTCACCGTCACCGACAACGGCCGCGGCATTCCAGTCGATCCCCACCCCAAATTCAAGAAGAAGTCCGCGCTCGAGGTCATCATGACCACGCTGCACTCGGGCGGAAAGTTCGACTCCAAGGTCTACGCCACGAGCGGCGGCTTGCACGGCGTCGGCGTGTCGGTGGCGAACGCGCTCTCCGAGCATCTCGAGGTCGAGGTGGCGCGCGGGCAGAAGCTGTATCGCCAGAGCTATGCGCGGGGGGAGCCGGACGGCCCGGTCGAGAATCTCGGCCCCATCAAGAACCGGCGCGGCACCAAGATCCGCTTCAGGCCCGACCCCAAGATCTTCGGCAAGGGCTGTGCCTTCAAGCCGTCGCGCCTGTTCCGCATGGCGCGCTCCAAGGCCTACCTCTTCCGCGGGGTCGAGATCCGTTGGTCGTGCGCCAAGGCGCTGCTTGATGGCGACACGCCAGAGACGGCGGTGCTCCATTTCCCCGGCGGCCTGAAAGACTTTCTCGCCACCCGCATCGAAGGCCTCACGACGGTCACGAACGATGTGTTCGCCGGCCGCATCGAGAAGGCGCATGGGCACGGCTCCGTCGAATGGGCCATCGCCTGGGTGAACGCCGACGGCTTTATCAGCTCCTACTGCAACACGGTGCCGACGCCCGACGGCGGCACCCACGAGGCGGGCTTGCGTGCCGCGCTGACCAAGGCCTTGCGCGCCTATGGCGAGCTCACCGGCAATAAGCGCGTGGCGCAAGTGACCGCCGACGACGTGCTGGGCACGGCGGCTGCCATGCTGTCGGTCTTCATCCGCGAGCCGGAGTTTCAGGGGCAAACCAAGGACCGGCTGGCGACGCAAGAAGCGGCCCGCATCGTCGAGAGCGCCATCCGTGACGCCTTCGATCACTGGCTGACGGGGAATCCCAATCAAGCCAACCGCTTGCTCGATTGGGTGGTCGATCGCTCCGAGGAGCGCTTGCGCCGCCGGAAAGAGAAGGAGATCGGCCGGCAGACCGCCACCCGCCGCCTGCGGCTCCCCGGCAAGCTCGCCGATTGCTCGTCAAGTGGTGCAAGCGGCACCGAAATCTTTATCGTCGAAGGCGATTCCGCCGGCGGCTCGGCCAAACAGGCGCGCGACCGCGCGACGCAAGCCGTGCTTCCCCTACGCGGCAAGATCCTCAACGTGGCCAGCGCCAGCTCGTCCAAGCTCGCCGACAACCAGCTCCTGAGCGATCTTATCCAGGCGCTCGGCTGCGGCACGGGCACGCGCTACAGCGAGGGTGACCTGCGCTACGAGAAGGTGGTGATCATGACCGACGCCGACGTGGACGGCGCGCATATCGCCTCGCTGCTCATCACCTTCTTCTACCAGGAGATGCGCGGGCTCATCGAGAGCGGGCATCTTTATTTGGCGGTGCCGCCGCTCTACCGCATCACCCAAGGCGCCAAGTCGCTCTATGCCCGCGACGATGCGCATAAGGACGCGCTGATGGCCTTGGAGTTCAACGGCCGGGGCAAAATCGATGTGAGTCGTTTCAAGGGCTTGGGCGAGATGCTTCCGAGGCAGCTCAAAGAGACGACCATGGATCGTTCGGTGCGCACCCTGCTCCGCGTCGAGATCGACGAGGATCCCAGCGACACCACGAAGCTGGTCGATCGACTCATGGGCAACAAGCCCGAGGCGCGCTTCCAGTTTATCCAGGAGCGGGCGGAATTCGCTCCGCCCGACGCGTTGGACATCTAGGTTACAGCCAGCGGGGCACACGGGCTTTGTAACGGCGATAAGCGTCGCCGAATTTTCGCTCGAGATATGCCTCCTCCTTCTCAACCACGCCCCGCTGCAAGATCATCAGCGCCGGAATGAGGAGGAAAAGCACCCACACGCTCGTGAGGATGATCGAGAGCCCAAAATAGACGAGCACAAGGCCGATATAGATGGGGTTGCGGGTGACGTGATACGGGCCCGTGGTGACCAGCGCCGTCGCTGGCTGGCCCGGCACGACATTGGTGCCGGCGCGGCGAAACGCGCTCGCCGAGAAGACCGCCAAGGCGAAGCCGAGCAGCACGAAGACAATGCCGACAACCAGGCCAAGGGCGTTGGGCTGGGCCAAGCCCGGCCCGATAGGAAAGAACAGGGTCAAAAGCGCGCCGAGCCCGAGCGCGGCAATAAACAGGAGCGGCGGCTTGACCGCCACGTCGGCATAGTCGGTCGTGCTCATCGATGCTTTGCCCTCTTTTCGGAGCACCCCTGCCCCTCTCCCGCGCCGGCGTCAAGCCGCAACCAGTCTAGGGCGAAGCCGGGCTGCCGGGGTTCAAAAGCGCGCGATCCTGCGGCGCGGAGGCTCCAGGGAAGGCCGTAGTGGGAATTGCTTTCTCGCCGTTTACCGTCTTTCTGCGTGCTTTTGCCCCTTGCGCCAATGCGCCATGCCGCCTATTTGAATGCTAAGCGTTAGGCGGTCATCACGCCGTAACGCTCCAGTGGTGTCTTGCGCATAGCCCACGAATCATCGCAGCAAACCTTGCGCCTAAAGAAAGAAGATGCGCGCCGCCCAAAGGCCGCGCGGTATTTTTAGCCAACGCATGAGCTTTTCTGATCTTGGCCTAAGCCCCAAAGTTGTCTCTGCCGTCACCGCGGCAGGGTTCGAGACCCCCACCCCGATTCAAGCCAATGCGATCCCCGTGGCCGTCACCGGCCGCGACGTGCTCGGCATCGCGCAGACCGGAACCGGCAAGACGGCATCCTTCGTGCTGCCGATGCTGACACGGCTCGAGCGTGGCCGTGCCCGGGCCCGTATGCCACGGTCGCTGATCCTGGAGCCGACACGCGAGCTCGCCGCCCAAGTGGCCGAAGCTTTCGAGCTCCTCGGCAAGAGCCACAAGCTGACAGTGGCGCTTCTGATCGGCGGCGTGTCCTATGTCGAACAGGACCGCAAGCTCGATCGCGGCGCCGATGTGGTGATCGCCACGCCAGGCCGGCTGCTCGACCATTTCGAGCGCGGCAAGCTGCTTCTGAACGGTATCGAGATCCTCGTGGTCGACGAAGCCGACCGGATGCTCGACATGGGATTCATTCCCGACATCGAGCGCATCTGCAAGAAGCTCCCCTTTACCCGGCAGACCCTGTTCTTCTCGGCGACGATGCCGCCGGAGATCCAGCGCCTGGCCGACAACTTCCTGCACACGCCTGAGCGCATCGAGGTCTCCCCGCCGGCTACTGCCGCGACGACCATCGTGCAGCGCCTGAAGAAGGCGCCGGACGATCCGGCCGGCAAGCGGCTGGCGCTGCGAGAGCTGATGCAAGAGGTGGCCGTCAGAAACGCCATCATCTTCTGCAATCGCAAGAAGGATGTCGGCATTGTCTTCCGGTCGCTAAAGCGGCACGGCTTCAATGTCGGGGCGCTCCACGGCGATTTGGAACAGCGTGAGCGCACGGCGACGCTCGATGCCTTCCGCAACGGTTCGATCGCCTTCCTCGCGGCCAGCGACGTAGCGGCGCGTGGCCTCGATATTCCCGACGTCAGTCATATTTTCAATTACGACGTGCCGGTCCACCCCGAGGACTACATCCACCGCATCGGCCGCACGGGCCGGGCGGGACGCGAAGGCTTCGCCGCCATGCTGGTGACGCCGAAAGACGTCAAGGCGTTGAAAGCCATCGAGAAGATGTTGGGCCAGGAAATTTCTTGGGTCGATGGAGCCCACGCCCCAGAAGAGCTCGCCGAGGCGGAATCCAACGACCGAAGCAATGGACGCCGCCGCCGTGGCGGCCGCACGCGCGGCCCAAAGCGCCCGTCCGGACCGAACGGGAACGGGCAGCAGACGGCGAGCAGCGAAGCTCCTCAGGCCCCGCAGGCTCCTGACGTGCCCAAGGCCGCCACCACCTCCACCTCGCCCGCCCAAGACCATCCTGCCCAAGACCGCCCCGCCCAAGACCGTCCTGCCGCGGCGCGGGACGATCGCCGGAACGAGCCAAGGCGCGGTCAGCGCAAGCCCGAAGGTGAGCGGAAGCAAGGACGCAGCGGCCAGGCCGCGGATCGGTCGAACGCCAAACCCTCGCAAGCCTCGCGCGGAAAACAGCAGGGCATGGGCGATCACGTCCCCGCCTTCATGATGCGCCCGGTGCGCGTGCCGTAGGGCACCTTAGGCGTCCTTCTCTCAATTCATTCCGTCATGCCCGGGCTTGACCCGGCAATCCATTCCACTGGCGCTTCAACCGGCTGCGCGGTCACGGCCCGGATGCCCGGATCAAGTCCGGGCATGACGAAGCTGGAATGTCTGGGAAACCCTAGTCGGAGGCCTCGACGGCCTCGGGCGCCAGTTCGCCGGCGGGCTTCAACATCACCGACTCGCCGCAACCGCAGGCGCTGGTCTGGTTCGGGTTGTTGAACACAAAGCCGGAGTGCATCTGGTCGGTCTGATAGTCCATCTCCGTGCCGAGCAGGAACATGACGGCCGTGGGGTCAATCAGGAGCTTGATCCCCTTGTCCTCGACGACCTCGTCATGGGGCCCGCGGCTTTGCGCATATTCCATGGTGTATTCCATGCCGGCGCAGCCGCCATTCTTCACGCCGATACGCACACCTTCAATGTCTTTGTCACTCGCGGCCGACAGCGCGCGGATGCGCTCGGCGGCGGCTTCGGTCAGGCGCATTACTTGGGGGCGGGGCATGGTCATCGCTATCAATTGGGTTGAATTGCCGGTCCGTTCAAGAGCTTGGCTCTAGAACATATTGAGCTCAAGGCGCGCCTCGTCGGACATGCGTGACATGTCCCAAGGCGGGTCGAACACCAGATTGACCTTCACCTGCCCCACGCCCGGCACCGAGGCGACGGCGTTTTCCACCCAGCCGGGCATTTCGCCGGCTACCGGACAGCCCGGCGCCGTCAGCGTCATGACCACGTCGATATTGCGGTCGTCGTCCACGACGATCTTGTAGATGAGACCGAGCTCATAGATGTCGACCGGAATCTCCGGATCGAACACGGTCTTGAGGGCGGAGACGAGATCCGAATGAAGCTGCTCGAGTTCCTCCGGCGGAATGGAAGACGGCGCGCTCTCCACGATCTCGGCGGGCGCGGGCGAGGCCCCAGGCTCGCGCGGGGGTGTATCGGACGCCGACTGCACCTCACTAGGCACAGACTGGGCCATCCCCGGCGACAGATCGTCGGGAGACTCCGCGGAATCGTTTCTTTGAGTCTTTTCAGTCATGTCAGCCACCGGTCCTAAGAGAACATCTCACGGGTCTTGCGAAGCGCTTCCACCAGACGGTCGACTTCCTCAAACGTATTATACATGGCGAATGAGGCGCGGCATGTCGAGGTTACGCCGAAACGGGCCAGAAGCGGCTCGCAGCAATGGGTGCCGGCCCGCACGGCGACACCATAGCGATCGAGAATTGTGCTCACATCGTGGGCATGGGCGCCTTCCACCTCGAAGGAGATGATGCTGCCCTTGTCCTTCGCCCGGCCGAAAATCCGCAGCCAATTCAACTCGCCAAGGCGCTCCATGGCGTAAGCGAGGAGCGCCTCCTCGTGCGCGGCGATGGCCTCGCGGCCGATGGTTTCCACGTAGTCGATGGCGGCGCCGAGCCCGATGGCCTGAACGATGGCCGGCGTCCCCGCCTCGAAGCGGTGCGGCGGTTTGCCGTAGGTCACTTCCTCGGTGGTGACGTAGCCGATCATCTCGCCGCCGCCCTGATAGGGCGGCATCGCCTCCAGCAGGTCCTTCTTGCCGTAGAGCACACCGATGCCGGTCGGGCCGTAGAGCTTGTGGCCGGTGAAGGCGTAGAAGTCGCAATCGAGGTCCTGAACGTCGACCGGCAGATGCACCGCGCCTTGGGCGCCGTCGACCAGCACGGGAATGCCGTGGGCGTGGGCGATGCGCACGATCTCCTTCACCGGCACGATGGTGCCGAGCACGTTCGACATCTGGGTGACGGCGATCATCTTGGTGCGCGGCGTAATCAGCTTTTCGAACTCATCGAGCAGAAAATCGCCCTCGTCCGACACCGGCGCCCATTTCAAGACCGCGCCTTGCCGCTCGCGGATGAAATGCCAGGGCACGATGTTGGAGTGGTGCTCCATGATGGTGAGCAGGATCTCATCGCCAGCCCCGATCCGCGGGCGCCCGAAGGACGACGCCACGAGATTGATCGCCTCGGTGGCATTGCGGGTGAAGACGATCTCCTCGTCGGAGCGGGCATTGAGGAAGCCCCTCACCTTTTCCCGCGCCTTCTCGAAATTGGCGGTAGCGAGATTGCTTAAGTGATGCAGGCCGCGATGAACGTTGGCGTATTCGTGGGCGTAGGCGTTGGCGACCGCGTCGATCACAGTTTGCGGCTTCTGCGCCGAGGAGCCGTTATCGAGATACGTGAGCGGCTTGCCGTGGACCTTCTCGGCCAGAATGGGGAAGTCGGCGCGGATCGCGGCCACGTCGAACGGCGCATCCACCGCGCGAATGTCCTTGGCCGATGGTGCGATGATGGTCATCGGCCCTCCCGTCACTCGGCCGGAACGCCGAGCCATGCGGCCGACGCGGCGGCGAAGGCCTCGCGCAATGTCTCGTTCTCGACTTGCTCGAAGGTCGCGCCGACGAAGGCCTGGATCAGCAGAGCCCGGGCTTGCGCCTCCGGCAGGCCGCGGGATTCCAGGTAGAACAGAAGGTCTTCATCGATCTGGCCGGAGGTGGCGCCGTGGCCGCAGACCACGTCGTCGGCGAAGATCTCAAGCTCGGGCTTGGAATCGAACTCGGCCGTCTCGGACAGCAGCAGCGCTTGCGCCATTTGCTTGCCGTCGGTCTTCTGCGCGTTCGGCGAGACGACGATCTTGCCTTGGAAGATGCCGCGGGCCTCATCGTCGAGGACCACCTTGAACAGCTCGCGGCTGACGCATCTCGGCACGCGGTGCTCCACGATCAGCGTCGTGTCGTTGTGCTGACGGCCGCGCATGAGACAGGCACCGGAGACGTCCGTGGCCGAGCCCTCGCCGTCAAAGCGCACATAGATCTGATTGCGGGCAAGCGCCGCCCCGGTCGACATCTGGAAGGCGTCGTAGCGGGCGTCGGCGCCCAAGGTCGCGAGCCACACGCCGAGATGGAAGGCGTCGCCGGCTTCCTGCTGGAGCTTGATGTGGTGGATGGCCGCCTTGTCGCCAACCATGATCTCGGTCACGGCGTTGCGCTGAAGCCCGTTGAGGCCGGTGCTGCCATAGCTCTCCAGCACCGTGGCCGAGGCGCCCGTCTCGGCGACAACGACGTTGCGGGTGAAGGTGGACGCCGGCTCGCCGGTGCCGTCGAGATGGATAAGATGGATCGGCTTCTCAAGGGTCAGGCCTTCAGGCAGGCGCAAGGCCACGCCGCCGGTCATCAGCGCGGTGTTGAGGGCGAGGATTGGATCGTCCTCGCGCAGGCTGACCCGGCCCAAAGTGTCTTTGAGCCACTCGGGCGGCATCTCCAAGAGATGGGCGAGTGAGCAGACCTCGACGCCGGCTTCTCGCAAGCCGGACATGTCCGAAAGATCGACCCGCAATTCGCCTTCGGCGATGACGAGCCAGTACGCGGGGAACGCGGCGATCGCCTTGCCGAGCGCCGCCTCGAGCACCTCTTCGCCGATTGCGGCGCCGAGCGCTGTGATCAGCGGATGAACGTCGTCGAGCCGCGCGCGCAAATCGGTGTATTTCCACGCCTCGACGCGGCGATGGGGCAGCCCAAGCCGGCCGTAAGCTTTGATGGCCTGGGTGCGAAGGTCGGCGACAAATGGATTGTTCGCGCCGGGAAGCGCCTTCTCGGCGTTGGCATAGAGGTCGAGAAACGCCTGCTCGGCCTTGCTGCGGAACTGTTGAACGGACACATTCATGAGTTCCGGTCCCCTACGCGGCCGTGGCTTCGCCGCCGAACTCGGCGTAGCCGGTCTTCTCGAGCTCCAGCGCAAGCTCAGGCCCGCCGGAGCGGGCCACCCGGCCGGCGGAGAGCACATGCACTCGATCCGGCACGATGTAGTCGAGCAGCCGCTGGTAATGGGTGATGACCAGCATGGAGCGCTCGGGCGACCTGAGCGCATTCACGCCGTCGGCGACGATGCGCACGGCGTCGATGTCGAGGCCTGAATCGGTCTCATCGAGCACGCAAAGCGACGGCTCGAGCAGCGTCATTTGCAGGATCTCGTTGCGCTTCTTCTCGCCGCCGGAGAAGCCCACATTGAGCGGGCGCCGCAGCATCTCGGTGTCGATCTTGAGGCCCTTGGCCTTCTCCTTCACCACACGCAGGAAGTCCGGGGTCGACAATTCCTCCTCACCACGGGCTCTGCGCACGGCGTTCACGGTACTGCGCAGGAAGGTCATGGTGGCGACGCCGGGAATCTCCATGGGGTACTGGAAGGCGAGGAACACGCCGGTCGCGGCACGCTCTGACGGGCTCAGATCGAGAAGATCTTTCCCGTTCCAGGTGACGGAACCTTCGGTGACCTCGTAGTCCTCCTTGCCGGCGAGCACGTAAGCGAGCGTCGACTTGCCGGAGCCGTTCGGTCCCATGATGGCATGCACCTCGCCGGTGGGGAGCGTGAGGTCGAGGCCTTTCAGGATCTCGCGGCCATCGACATTGACGTGAAGGTTCTTGATCTCAAGCATGCGTCCGTCTTTCTAACTCTTTGGCATTCGAGTGCGTTTCCCGACTCCGCCGTCCTCTGTCATGTCATCGTCCGGCTTGACCGGACGATCCAGTAACCCGTGCCCTCGCGCTTCCGATCGGCCGGTGGTTACTGGATGCCCGCCTTCGCGGGCATGACAGCGAATTCCGTTACCCGACGCTCCCTTCGAGGCTGATCGAGATGAGTTTCTGGGTCTCGGCCATGAACTCCATGGGGAGCTGCTGGAGCACGTCGCGGACGAAGCCATTGACGATGAGCGCCACGGCCTCTTCTTCCGACAGTCCGCGGCTCAGGCAGTAGAACATTTGGTCGTCTGAAATCTTCGAGGTGGTCGCCTCGTGCTCGAAGGTCGCGGACGCGTTCTTGGCCTCGATATACGGCACGGTGTGCGCGCCGCATTTGTCGCCGATCAGCAGCGAGTCGCAGACCGTGAAGTTCCGCGCATTGGTCGCCCGGCGATGCGCCGAGACCAGGCCGCGATAGGTGTTGTCGGAATGGCCGGCGGCGATGCCCTTGGAGATGATGCGGCTCGATGTGTCCTTCCCGAGGTGGATCATCTTGGTGCCGCTGTCGACCTGCTGATAGCCGTTGGAGATGGCGATCGAATAGAACTCGCCGCGTGAGCCGTCGCCGCGCAGGATGCAGGACGGGTATTTCCAGGTGATGGCCGAGCCGGTCTCGACTTGTGTCCAGGAGATTTTCGAGCGGTCCCCGCGGCAGTCGCCACGCTTGGTGACGAAATTATAGATGCCGCCTTTGCCGTTCTTGTCGCCGGGATACCAGTTCTGCACCGTGGAGTATTTGATCTCGGCGTCGTCGAAGGCCACGAGCTCGACCACGGCGGCATGAAGCTGGTTCTCGTCGCGCATCGGCGCGGTGCAGCCTTCGAGATAGCTCACATAGGCGCCCTTGTCGGCGATGATGAGCGTGCGCTCGAACTGGCCGGTCTGCTCGGCGTTGATGCGGAAATAGGTGGAGAGCTCCATGGGGCAGCGCACCCCTTCCGGCACGTAGACGAACGAGCCGTCGGAGAACACCGCCGAGTTCAGCGTGGCGTAGAAATTGTCGGTGGCCGGCACGACCGAGCCCAGATATTTCTTCACGAGCTCGGGATGGTTCTTCACCGCTTCGGAGATCGAGCAGAAAATCACGCCCGCCTTGGCCAGCTCGTCCTTGAAGGTGGTGACCACCGACACGCTATCGAACACGGCGTCCACCGCGACCCGCGGCGCGCCTTGCACGCCCGCCAGGACCTCCTGCTCTCTCAGAGGGATGCCGAGCTTCGCGTAGGTCTCAAGCAGCTCAGGATCGACATCGGCAAGGCTCTTCGGCCCCTCCGTGCTCTTCGGTGCCGAGTAGTAATAGAGATCCTGGAAGTCGATCTTCGGATAGTGGACGTTGGCCCATTCGGGCTCCTGCATGGTGAGCCAGCGGCGGAACGCCTCGAGCCGCCAGTCGAGCAGCCAATCCGGCTCGTCCTTCTTCGCCGAGATGAAGCGGACGATGTCCTCGTTCAGGCCCTTAGGGGCCTTGACCGATTCAATGTCGGTGAAGAAGCCGTACTTGTACTGGTCGACGTCGATCTCTTTGACGCGTTCGACCGTTTCTTGCACTGCCGCCATAACAACTGCTCCAAATTCTCTTTAGTTTGCGACTAGTTAAGCCGCTTCCTGCGCGCTCTGCTTGAGCCGCTTGATCAACTCTCCAAAGGCGCCCAGGAAGCTTTGGATATCGGTATTCGAGCTGCCTATTCCAAGGCTTACGCGGATGGCACTGTGCGCCAGCTCCGGGCTCACGCCCATGGCGGCCAGCACGTGGGAGGTCTCGACCTTCCCCGACGAGCAGGCGCTGCCGGCGCTTACCGAAATGCCCGCAAGATCGAGCCCAATGACCAGGGTCTCGGCCTTGGCACCCGGCACCGCGATGCACGACGTATTGGGCAGGCGCGCCACATTCGCCGCAAATACCACCGCATCGCGCGCGATGGCGCGCACGCCCTCTTCAAGCGCATCCCTAAGCTTGGCGATCTCGTCCATATTGGCGATGCTGGACGCAGCCAGCTCCGCCGCGACGCCGAACCCGGCAATGCCCGCGACGTTCTCGGTACCGGCACGGCGCCGGCCTTCTTGGCCGCCACCCTTGATGAGCGGCTCGACGGTGACGCCTTCGGCCAGAACGAGCGCGCCGACCCCCTTGGGTCCGCCCATCTTGTGGGCCGACAAAGTCACCATGTCGGCGCCCAACTCGGCCATATCGAGGGGCACGCGACCCGCCGCCTGAACGGCGTCGCAATGCAGGATACCGCCCGCGTCGTGAACGATCTTGGCGGCCTCGGCGACGGGCTGAATGGCGCCCGTCTCGTTATTGGCCGCCATCAAGGAGACGATCGGCCGCCAGCCGCCGGGCTTATGCTTCTCAAGCTTCCTGGCGAGACTTGCGAGGTCGGCGATGCCGTCGCGTGTCACCGGGACGATGGTCGTGGTCTCGCGATAGAACCGGCCGCCGGAGAGCACCGAAGGGTGCTCGATCGCCGACAGGTAGCAGTGCCAGGACGCCTCGCCGGCCGGCGCGGCCAGCGCCAACGCGTTCGCCTCGGTGCCGCCGCTGGTGAAAATCACATTTTCGGGCCTGGCGCCGACAAGAGCGGCGACCTTGGCTCTGGCGTCCTCGATCGCCGCGCGCCCGGCGCGGCCCTCCTCATGCACCGAAGATGGATTGCCATGCAGAGCCAGCGCGCCGACAACCGCCTCGCGCACTTCGGGGCGCAAGGGCGCCGTCGCGTTATAGTCGAGATAGGAGCGCTGGTTCATGCTGTGCCGAAATTCGCGGCCGAACGCCGCCGGTTAACGCTTGCACGAGCCCCCGTCGCCCGTGCTATGAAGCGCGGCCTGACAAGTCGACCGCTCCAAGCGCCCAGCTGATTTGGAACGGCCTTGTTTGGAACAATTCTAATCTCTTATTTGTATAGGATTCCGGGGCGGCAGAGTCAAGTTTTGCGGCATTGGTTGGCGCGCCCTCTTCAACGCCCCATATAGAAGCACGCATCTCCATCAGCGCGTTAACGCATGTCGAGGCCAGTCATTCATGCCTGAAGTCAATATCAGCGGCCCCAGCGGTCGGATCGAAGCCCGCTATCATCACCAGGGCTCTCCGAACTCGCCCGTCGCCCTGATCCTGCATCCGCACCCGCAGTTCGGCGGGACGATGAATAATCAGGTCGTGTATCACCTGTACTACGCCTTCCAGAAGCGCGGCTACTCTGTGCTGCGCTTCAATTTCCGGGGCGTCGGCCGCAGCGAGGGCCTGTTCGACAATGGCCCTGGCGAATTGGCGGACGCCGCCACGGCGCTGGACTGGCTGCAGGCCCATAACCCCGATGCGCCGTCCTGCTGGATCTGCGGCGTATCGTTCGGCGCGTGGATCGCCATGCAGCTGCTGATGCGGCGTCCCGAGGTCGAAGGGTTCATCTCCGTGGCCCCGCCCGCCAATCTCTACGACTTCACCTTCCTGGCCCCCTGCCCGTCCTCCGGGCTGATGGTCAACGGGGCGAAAGATCGAGTCGTGCCAACGGAGTCCGTGCGCGGGCTCGTGGATCGCCTGAAGACGCAGAAGGGCATCGTCATCGACCACCAGACCGTGCCCGATGCCAACCACTTCTTCGAGGACCGCATGGAGGGCCTCATGGAGGTCGTCGAGGGCTATCTCGACAAGCGCCTCGGCAAGAGGGACAAGCGGAAGGGTGCGGCGGCCTAAGGCCGCCTCCCTCGACGCCCGCTCTCTTTGCGGGAATGGCGGGTTTGGTGTTCGTGCCGCAAACCTGCTAGAGGCTCTGGCCAGCGCCAGATCAGACTAGAAGCGGCCAATCCGCCATGAGCACCGTTAAATCCGACCTGCTGCACGAGCTCACAACGCGCGGCTTTATCCACCAATGCACCGATGAAGCGGCGCTCGATAAGCTCGCGCGCACCGAGACCATCACCGGCTATATCGGCTTCGACTGCACGGCGCCGAGCCTGCATGTGGGTAACCTCGTCAGCATCATGTTGCTGCGCAAGCTGCAGCAGACGGGCCACCGCCCGATCGTGCTGATTGGCGGCGGCACCACCAAGGTCGGCGATCCCTCCGGTAAGGACGAGGCGCGGAAGCTCCTCACCGATGCCGAGATCGGCGCCAACATCGCCGGCATCGAGTCGGTGTTCTCAAAATTCCTCAGCTTCGGCCACGGGATGCGCGACGGCGTGATGGTCAACAATGCCGACTGGCTCGGCGCGCTGAACTACATCGATTTCTTGCGCGACTATGGCCGCCATTTCAGCGTCAACCGCATGCTGAGCTTCGACTCGGTCAAGCTCCGGCTCGACCGCGAGCAGCCGTTGAGCTTCATCGAGTTCAACTATCAGGTGCTCCAGGCCTACGACTTCGTGGAGCTTTACCGGCGTGAGGGCTGCCGGCTGCAAATGGGCGGCTCGGACCAATGGGGCAACATCGTTGGCGGCATCGAGCTTGGCCGCCGCACCGAGAGCGCCGAACTGTTCGGGCTGACGTCGCCGCTGCTGACCACCGCCTCGGGCGCCAAGATGGGCAAGACCGCTGCGGGCGCGGTGTGGCTCAACCCCGACATGCTGTCCCCTTACGACTATTGGCAGTACTGGCGGAACGCCGAGGACGCCGACGTGCCGCGCTTCCTCAAGCTGTTCACCGAGCTGCCTTTGCCTGAGATCGGCAAGCTCGCCGCCCTCGAAGGCGCCGAGCTCAACGAGGCGAAGAAGATCCTCGCCACCGAAGCCACCGCGCTGGTGCATGGACGCGATGCGGCGGACCGTGCGGCGGCAACCGCACGGACCACGTTCGAGCAAGGGCAGACGTCCGCGAACCTGCCGAGCTTCGAGGTGGCCCGCGCCGATCTCGAAAAAGGGCTCGGCGTCTTGACCGCGAGCGTACTCGCGGGCTTCGTCCAATCCACTGGCGAAGCGCGGCGTCAGATCAAGGGCGGCGGGATCAAGGTCAACGATGTGGCCGTCACCGATGAGCGGCAAGCGCTCACGCTGTCAGACCTGACCGACGAGGGCGTGATCAAGCTATCGCTCGGCAAGAAGCGCCACGCGCTCATCCGCCCCGTATAGACTCTCCGGTTCAGCGGGGGTTTTGAAACGGCTGGATGCGTTCGAAGGTGGGGGATGCCGAGGCCGCGGCGGAATCCGGTACCGAGCCGGTGAAGTCGAAGATCTGCCGGAAGATTCCAGGCGTCATCACCGACATCGGATTGACGAGCACCGAGGGGTCGTCGAGCTTGCCCTTGATGGCAAAGGTAATGCCGACCACGCCCTCCCCCTGCCGGCCGACCAGCACCCTGCCGAGGATCGGAATGGCGCCTAGCGCCGAGTTCAGACCATAGAGCGGCACATAGGTGCCGCCGAGATCGACCGTCTGCGATTTGAAGTCCACCGTCCCGCGCATGGTGGCGCCGATCGCCGGACCGTTGACAAAGGCGTCGCGCAGCCGGAACTTGCCGGCACCGACGACAAACGGTGCGCGCAAGCGCTTAAAGACGATGCTCGACCTCGCGATCTGCTGCTTTTGCTTGCCCAGGACCGCCGCCGCGCCTGGATCGGTGAGGACATCGGCCACCACCGGATCGCCCACCACTTCGAAATTGCTCGCCCACAAGGTCCCAGACTTCGTGCCTGGGCCGCCGGCGTCCATGTTGACTTCGAGCGAGGCATCCCCACCCTTGATGCTGCGGTAGAAGCCGACCAGGCGGAACGCCGCGCCCGCGTTGTGCGCCTGGGCCTGGAGTAGGCGCGCGCCATTCTTCTGCTTAAGCACGACGGCCGCCAATTCCTTGCCATTTAGCTTGCCCTCGGCGTCAAGCGCGATCAGCCGGCCCTTACGCTTCTTGAGCATGACCTCGACATCCGTGGCAGTGGTATCGTAGAAGCCGACGACCCGGCCGATCTTTGCCGTAAAATCGATGCCAAACGGATCGGGTGGCTCCGTCGATCCATCCTCGACGAGCTGGCCCGCCGAGAACAACGAGCGGAAAAACTGCTTGCCGTCATAGCTCGAGCCTTCGGCGTGGACCTCAAGCACCTGGTCGTCGCGAACGTTCGCGGTGATCTCGACATGAGTCTGGGGACTCACCGAGAAATCCGAGAAGTAGAAACTCTTGAGATGCCGATCGGGATCGAGCGCGATCTTGCCATAGACGCCGATATCGTCGCCGACGATCTTGAAGTTCTGGAGGTCGGCCGAACCGTCCGTGTGCTTGGCAACGTCGAAGCTGACAATCGCCGCCTTCCCTGCCGGCTTAGTCCACCCCATGCTGCCGAAGAGAAGCTGCGCGTTCGTTAGGTCGGCCTCCATGCTCATGGTTTGCGTGGCCTGCCCCAAGCCCGTGACCGACAGTGTCAGTGGGGTCGGCCCTTTGACCAGATGATTGACCTTGATGCCAAGCTTCTCGCGCAAGGCTTCATCCAGCGTGGCCGAGACTCTGACCGGCGGCTGCTGGCCGTCGGGCGCGTAGAACACACGCTGCCAATGGATGTCGGCGGGCACGTCCTTGATCTTGATCTCACCCTTGGCCGTGACGCCCTCTTCGGAGAGCTCCACGTCGAGCGCGCCACCGTCGATGTCCATGTCACCCACGAGGTTCGAGGCGATGGCATCGTCGAGCCGCGCCAAGCCGCTCATCTTGATCTCCTTGAAATCAAGATCGTTCTTGAGCGGCATCGACAACGTGAACTCACCCACGGCGGAGCCGCCGAGGAAGTCCGGCTTCATGCCGACCTCCTTGAGGTAGCCCAGCGGCTCGTGATCGAGGAGTTGCATCACCGTCGGCGTGGGGGCGGCCGCGGCGAAGGTAATGACGCCCTGCTGCGGGTCCTCGCGGAGATCGGGAATGAAGAAACGTCCCCCGCTGAGGGCGACCTCTTGCCCGGATGCGGCGGCGATCTTCGCGGTGGGAATGTCGACCGTGAACTCGGTGCCTGAGACCGTGAGCTTGGCGTCGCCCGTGACCACCGGCGGCATCTTGGGGATATAGGCGATGCTCATGCCAGAGAGGTTCAACTCGACATTGACGGCACCTTCCGGCGCGGCACCCCCGGCCTCCATCTTGGCAATGGCGCCTGCCGGCAGCGACACATTAAACTTACCGCCGACGACTTGGCCGCCGGCTACGCGTTCGAGTACCCATTGCCTCGCCTTGCCGGCGAGAAATTTCGGCCACAGCTGTTTCAGCGTGTCGACCGGCATCGCGCTCACCTCGCCCGCCAGATTGACCGCCGGAGACCCCGGTGCGTCGACGACATCGCCGGACACCGCGATCGAAGCATCGCCGGCGCGAATGACAAAGCGAGAGAGCGTCATGCGCCCGTCTTTCGGTGCGATGCTTCCGGTCGCTGTCCACTCGTCGATCTTGGTGGGACCGAGGCCGAACTCCTCGACGGCGAAGACCGCGTTCTCCGCCTTAAAGGTAAAGTCCCAAGAGACCGGCTTCCCCGCGGCATTCCGAACCGGGCGGATCTCGCCGCTGATAGTAGCCTGGCTCTTGCCCCAGCGCAGGGTCGAGGGGGCGATCTCGATGACGTCCGTGCCCCGCAGATAGCGCACCGTGAAGTCGCCATAATCGATGCGCAAAGGCGTGTCGCGATCCCATGGCGGGGTGACCTGACCCGGCGCCAGCCTGAGCTTCGCCTCCCCCGACAGAAACTCGCCCGAATTGTCCAGCTCGAGCGTGGTCTCCCCGTCGACGGCCATATCGAGGGCCCGGAGCAGGCCAATGGTGGGGAAGTTCCCGGCGATGCCCGAGGGCACCAGGTTCTCGATCAGCGCCGTGATGCCAAGGGTGTTGCGCCGCGTACGCTGCTCGGTGCGAACCTCGAGCTGCCAGTCGCCCTTGCTCGAGGCTACATTCGCCTGGCCGACAAGGACGCTGCGCCTGTCCAGATGCTCAAGATCGATGGAGAAGTCGGGGACCTGCCAGAGGGTCTGGGCACCGTCCTGGTTGAGCACGACAATCGCGTTCTTGACCCCGAACCGGGTGAGATAGGACGTGTCGCCGCGACGCGAGCGGTCGAATATCTCGGTGACGGTGTTTTTCAAGTTGAACTTGCGACCGCCGGCGCCGACCAGCGGCTCGGGGTGCTTGGTGATGACCGTCTCCGGTGTCGCTCGCCCGGGCGAGGTGTCCGAGGACCCGTCAGCCGGCAACGCGCCGCGGATCAGCGCATCGCCGTCCTCATTCGCCGGCCTGGTGAAACTCAAGGCCAGTCCCTGGTCGGAGTTGTAGGAGAGCAGCAGGCGCGGACCGATGAAGTCGACACTGCCCGGCGCCAGCCGCCCCGACAGGAGGGCGCTGCCGCTCATGCCGATGGCCGCCAGCGGCGCCTGCGCCACAATCGAGCCGTCCTTGTCGATCAGGCGAATATTGCGGAGGCGGAACAACACGCCAGGTCCGTCGGCGCTGCGCTGGAGGACCGCATCGTCGATCTTCACGTGCAGGTCCGTAAGCTGGTCGTTGATCGCCGCCTCAATGGGCGGGACGAGGTTCGGCAGGGAGATCGGGCCGCCGGCGAGGCGGCCATAGCCGAAGACAATGGCAATCAGCCCGACGACCAGGACACCGGCGAAAATCTCGCGGCAAACATGGGCGCCGCGTGACGACAATTTGGCAAGTTCGATCTGGACCGGCCGGGGAACCCGCTTGACCAAGGCCCGGCCGCGCGCGGGCAAGGCTCTAATGGCCTTGCCGCCCTCGGCGGTCAGCTTGATCAAGGTCCCTGCGATCGGTTCGTCCATTCAGTCACAGGCCCCAAAGCTTGGCCAAGCGCCCGATCGCGGCGACGGGGCTCGCGCGAGCAGACATGCGCAACGACCGGCCTCGCTCCCGGAATGCCCAGCGATGCCTGGTCCGCTCATGGTATCTTGCCAGCAACCCCCCAAGGCGCACCCTTAAACATCCCGCCCGCGCCTCGTTACCACGGCGCACAACGCGAGGATAAGGTCCAATGGCATAAGAGGCACGAAAATCGGCTAAAGGAAGGCGATTCAAGGCACAAACCCCGTCCCGCCACGCCAGGGGAACGGCCAGGCCAAAGCCCTGAGAACCCCCATGACAAGATTAGGGCGAGGAGATATTGTCACGATCAGGAATTGGGCGCTGGGTATTAGCCAACCGACAAGAAGCGCCGCGACAATGCAATTGAGCGGCTTTACTGTTGCACGTCGCGGGACCTAGTGCCGAGTACGTTTCGCGCTGCGTCACTCGTATTGGATGGGGAGGTACCCACGTATGTTCACGAAGAAACCTGAGCCTGGCGAGAGTGTCACCAAAATGGGTGGTGAGCGGCCGGGCAGCGGCCCGGAGCCGAAGTCATCGCCGTTCACCGAACGGCCCGCCACCTACGCCAAGGGTCCGAGCTCAAGTGCCAGCGCAAGTGCCAGCGCCAGCGCCAGCAAGATGGTCCCCTCCATCATCGGCGAAGATCTGACAATCACCGGCAATGTCAACTCGAAGGGCGAAATCCAAGTCGACGGCGAGATCCAGGGCGACATTCATTGCGGCTCCTTGCTGCTCGGCGACAAATCGCAGGTGACGGGATCCGTTATCGCCGAGGATGTCGTGGTGCGCGGCCGCGTCGTCGGCTCGATCCGCGGCCTCAGGGTCACCCTTCAGGCGCAGTCCCATGTCGAGGGCGACATCTTCCATCAAAGCCTCGCCATCGAGCAGGGCGCCTATTTCGAAGGGAAGTCGCGCCGGACAGACGATCCACTGGCCGACGTTAAGCCCCCGGAAAGGGCCAACCCCCGATCCGACAAGCCGAGCGACTCCGCCGGGGGAAGCCCGCTCTCGAACCGCGCCGCCGAGTAGCCGGCACGCCTGACTTGCACGACCGACTTGCACGACCGACTTGGATGTGGCGGACGGGCGGAAGGCCAACTAGGCCTTCACAACCTAGGCCTTCACAACCTAGGCCTTCACACCTAGGCCTAGGCCTTGGCGTCGGCGTGGATGCGCTCGGCGAGCGCCGCCTCGATAAATCCATCGATGTCGCCATCAAGCACGGCGCTCGGGTTGGTGCTTTCGACGCCGGTCCGCAGGTCCTTCACGAGTTGATAGGGCTGCAGCACGTAGGACCTGATCTGGTGGCCCCAGCCGATCTCGGACTTCGTGGCCGCGGTGGCCAGCGCCTCCTCCTCCCGCCGTTTTAGCTCGGCCTCGTAGAGCCGCGCGCGCAACATGGCCCAAGCGGTGGCGCGGTTCTTGTGCTGCGACCGCTCGTTCTGACATTGGACGACAATGCCCGTCGGCACATGGGTTATGCGGACGGCGCTGTCAGTGGTGTTGACGTGCTGGCCCCCGGCGCCTGAGGCGCGGTAGGTATCGATGCGGAGGTCCTTCTCATCGATGTCGATGTCGATCGTGTCGTCAATCGCGGGGTAGACCCACACCGAGGCAAAGCTGGTGTGCCGCCGTGCATTGGAGTCGAACGGTGAGATGCGCACCAACCGGTGCACACCGGACTCCGTCTTGAGCCAGCCATAGGCGTTGAGGCCCTTGACGAGGATGGTCGCCGACTTGATGCCGGCCTCCTCACCGTAATGCTCGCCGATCAGCTCGACCTTGTACTTCCGGCCTTCGGCCCAGCGCATATACATGCGCTCCAGCATCTGGGCCCAGTCCTGGCTCTCGGTGCCACCGGCGCCAGCGTGGATTTCAATGTAAGCGTCGTTGCCGTCCGCCTCGCCGGACAGCAGCGCCTCCACCTCGCGGGTATGGACCTCCTGCCGCAGCTTGCGAAGTGCGGCTTCCGCCTCGGCGACGATACTGTCGTCGCCCTCCTCCTCGCCGAGGGCGACGAGCATGAGATTATCCTCGAGCTCGCTGGTGAGGCGGTCGAAGGCGTTTAGCGCCGTCTCGATCTGCTGGCGCTCGCGCATCAAGCCTTGCGCCCGCATGGAGTCGTTCCAGAACTCCGGAGCCTCCACCTCGCGGTCGAGCTCGGTCAGCCTTGCCTGTGCCTGGTCTGGGTCAAAGATGCCTCCTGAGCAAGGATAGGGATTCTTTGATCTCGTTGACGACCGTTTCAGTTTCGGCGCGCATTCAGTCCTCGGATGGCTAGTCAATAAACCTACGGTCAGGCGGGACGATCCCGCCTGCAACCGGCTCTCACGCAAAGTTCTAGTAGAGGCCGCCAGTACCCGATGTCAAAGCCCGGTCGTTGCCGGGCGTGGGAAAGCCGGCCGCAGGCGGCGGCGGGCGGTATTGGCCTTGCGGCGGCGGGAAGCCCGGCGGCGGGCGCCCTTGAGCGGCGTCAGGATATTCGGGGAATTCCTCCCCCGGGATGCTCTCGCCTTCGACCTCAACCGCGGCGACACCATCCGGCACTTGCCCAGGCTTGAAGGCTTCCATGATCACGCCAGCGTCGCCCGACCGCGCCGGCAAGCCGGTCTTGTGGTTGACGCGCACCAGCATGGCGCCGGGCGGTGCCCGGAACGGAACTGGCGGCACGTCCTTGAGCGCCTCGGCGAAAAAGTCGCGGACGATCGGTGCGGCAACGCCGCCACCGGTCGCACTACGACCCATGTTTCTCGGCTGATCGAAGCCGACATAGGCGCCGACGACGAGATCGGGCGTATAGCCGATGAACCAAGCGTCCTTGTAGTCGTTGGTGGTGCCAGTCTTGCCCGCGATCGGCCGATTCAAGACCGTGAGCTTCCGCGCGGTGCCGCTCTGGACAACGCCTTCCATGATCCCGACCATCTGGTAGGCCGAAATCGGATCGACGATCTGTTTGCGCGTGTCAGCGAGCTCGGGCTCCGGCTGACCGGTCCATTCCCGCGCGCCGCACTCGCTGCAGTCGCGGGTGTCGTGACGCCACACGGTGCGGCCGTAGCGGTCCTGAATGCGGTCGATGAAGGTAGCCTCGACCTTCTTGCCGCCATTGGCGATCATGGAATAGCCGTTGACCATGCGGATCAGCGTCGTCTCACCCGCGCCAAGCGCCATGGAGAGCGCCGGCATCAGGTTGTCGTAGACGCCGAAGCGCCGTGCATATTCGCCGATGACGGGCATGCCCACGTCGCGGGCGAGCCGCACCGTCATCAGGTTGCGCGACTTCTCGATGCCGTAGCGCAAGGTGGAGGGGCCGGCGCCGCCGCCCGAATAGTTCTTGGGGCACCATTGCGGCATGCCCTTGCCCTGACTGACGCAGATCGCACCGTCAACAATGATGCTCGACGGCGTGTAACCGTTATCCAGTGCCGTGAGGTAGATGATCGGCTTGAACGAGGAGCCGGGCTGACGGCGGGCTTGGGTGGCGCGGTCGAATTGGCTCTCGGCGAAGCTGAAACCGCCGACAATGGCGAGCACGCGGCCGGTATGGGGATCCATGGCAACAATCGCGCCACTGACCTCAGGCGGCTGCTGTAGCGACCACTGACCCTCGACGGTGTCCTCCGCCTCCGCGCCGTCCTCGGTCTCTTTCTTGGTCTCTTTCGCCTCGACCGGCGTAACGTAGATGACGTCGCCGGGTTTCAGCACGGCCGACACCGATTTTGGCGTTCCGCCGAGACCGTTTTTGAGCTTGGCCCGGGCCCACTTCACCTCCGCATAGGGGATGATGCCGACCTCGCGCTCCGCGACGAGCTTACCCGCCTCGTCGCGGCCGGGGCGAATGCCGACCTTGGCCTGATTGTTCGAGGCTTCGAGCACGACCGCAAGCCGCCAGGGTTCGATATCGCTCCAGACGGGCACGCCGGCCAGCGTCTTGCCCCAATCGCCGGAGATGTCGATGGTCTTTTCGACACCCCGCCAGCCGGTGTGTACGCGATCGTAACCCGTGAGGCCCGCGACCAGGGCTTTGCGCGCCATGGCCTGGAGCTTCGGATCGAGCGTCGTACGGACCGAGAGCCCGCCGCCATAAAGCTTGTCCTCGCCGAAGCGATCGAGAATCTCGCGGCGGACCTCCTCGGCGAAATACTCCGAGGCGAAGATCTTGGGACCGTAGGTGCGCGCCTTGACGCCAAGGGGCGCAGCCTTCGCTTCCTCCCCTTCCTCGGACGTGGCGAAGCCGTTCTCGACGATGCGGTCGATGACCCAGTTCCGCCGCGCGATGGCGCGGTCAGGATGCCGGAACGGATCGTAATTGCTCGGCGCCTTGGGCAGCGTGGCCAGATAGGCGACATCGGCGAGGGTGAGCTCGTTCAACGCCTTGTCCCAATAGGTCTGGGCCGCGGCGGCAACGCCGTAAGCACCGACGCCGAGATAGATCTCGTTGAGATAGAGCTCGAGGATCTGCTCTTTGGTGAAGGCGCGCTCGATGCGGATGGCGAGGATAGCTTCCTTCAGCTTGCGCTCGATATTCTGCTCGTTGGTGAGCAGGAAGTTCTTGGCCACCTGCTGGGTGATGGTCGAGGCGCCGACCATACGCCGGCCGGACTGCATCGCACTCATATTGGTGACGACCGCGCGGATGATGCCCTGAATGTCGAGGCCGCCGTGCTGATAGAAGTTCTTGTCCTCGGCCGAGATGAAAGCCTCGATGAGGCGCGGTGGAATGGCCGTGATGGGCACATAGATGCGCCGCTGGCGGGCGAACTCGGCGATGAGCCTGCCATCGTTGGCGTGGATGCGTGTCATCACCGGCGGCTCGTATTTGGCGAGCACTTCGTAGTCCGGCAATTCTTGCGACACTTTCCACAGCACAAAGGCGGCGGCGCCGGCCACAGCAATGAACACGATCATGCTGGCGGCGAACATGAAGCCGAGAAGGCGAAAAAAGAACCCGCCGCGACGGCGGCGCCGCCGTTGCTCAGGCGGCTTAACTGGTGCCGTAATGTCCATTGTTTTACCCGTCCCGGCCCCGCATTTCAGCCTCGCGGGGCACCCGCGCCAACCCTAGCCAAGAATATGGCAACAAGAAGCTGGAGTCGCCCGGAATCGAGGGGCCCGGGCCTCCGCTCGCTCTGATCGTTAAAATCAGAACGGGCTGCGGGCAATGCGCTTGGTGAAATAGCCGTCGATGGCCGCGGTAACGGAATCGGTCATGCGGTCGCGCCACGTCTCGGAGGTGAGCTGCTTCTCGTCGTCGGGGTTGCTCAAGAAGCCGAGCTCGAGCAGCACCGAGGGCACATCCGGCGCCTTCAGCACGCGAAATCCCGCAGATCTCAGTCGTTTGGTGTGCAACGTGCCCTTGGTCGCAAGCTCGCCGACGATGGATCGTGCCAACACCACCGACCGGTTCTGGGTTTCGCGCTGCGCGAGGTCGATAAGGATGTTCGCCACCACCTCGTCCGAATCGCTCGGCAGCTCAACGCCGGCAAGGGCGTCGGAGAAGTTTTCCTTGGCGGCGAGCGCCCGCGCCTCCTCGTCGGAGGCCCGCTCCGACAGAGTGTAAACCGTGGCGCCCCGGGCATCGTCGATTTGGGTCGGAAAGTAATCGGCGTGGATCGACAGGAACAGCCCCGCCCCGTTCTTCTGGGCGAAGGCTACGCGGTCGGTCAGCGGCAGGAAGGTATCGTCCTCGCGGGTGAGATAGATCTCGTAGCGACCGGTGGCGGTGAGCTTCTCCTTCAACCGCTGGGCGAATGTGAGCACGACGTCCTTCTCGACCACGCCGCTGGCGCTGCTCGTTCCTGGATCGACGCCGCCATGACCGGGGTCGAGCACGACGATCGGCTTGGCGTCGACCGGCCGCGGCGGCGGCGGCGACAACGGCAGAGGCGCGCTTGCGGCGCTGCTCTGCTTTACCTCGCGCTGCTTGGCGAGGAACGTCGTCTCGTCGGTGGGGACGAGGTCGATCACAAGGCGCGCCGGCTGGTCGTCGCGCGGCTCCAGCACGAAGGATTTGTCGATCAGAAACGGCCCGTTGACATCGATGACGATGCGCGACTTGCCCGGCGCAAAAAGGCCATAGCGATAGGCGGTGACCAGACCGCGCTGTTCCTTGCCCAGGCCGGGCGGCATCTGGAAGCTCACATCGGCGGCGTCGACGATGACCCGGTAGGGATTGCCGAGGGCGAAGACGTGAACGTCCACCATCTTCGAGAGGTCGGCGATGAAGCGGGTGCGCTCGCGGTCACCGGCAAGGCGCGCGTCCTTGGCGATCGCCGCTTCGGCGATCGCGGCCTTTGATTTGGCATCGGCGGGAAGGCTCAATAGCCCGGCCGGCACCGCCAGGAGCAAAAGCGCCATAGCCCATGACGGCGTGGCCCATGACGGCGTGGCCCATGACGGCGTGGCCCATGACGGCGTGGCCCATGACGGCGTGGCCGGAAACAAGGCACGCACAGCTCGCATCACTCCCTACTCACTCTGACTTTGCGCAGTTTTTCTTTGCCGGCGCGGGGCCCAGGCCAGGCCGCGATGTACCAATCGAGGCTTAGAATCGGGCCTAATTGTTAACCACGCTTGGTTAAGCGACCGTTGTGACCCTTTGGCGGCGGCCTTGCGAGGCTTGCCAAATCTCCCGGCAAGCACGTAATAAGGGTCAGACTCAATCTTTGAGTCCCAGCCTCGGACGCCACACGGCGATACGGGCGGAATTTGTTTTAGCGCGTCGGGCCGTTTTCGATCGGCCCGAGACGCAGGAAGGCGGCGGCCAAGCGTAACGACGGCCGCCCACGTTGAAACTACTGGCCGCGGCAAAACGCGGCGAGTGAGGAATGCGATGCAGAATCAGGGCATGCAGCTAAGTCTCGGGAACTACCGGGCTTTCCTGACGCCACTGGTTGATTGGCGGCCACACAAGGCCGAACCCCGCAGCCAGCGTGCCTGGCTCAACGTGGGTCGTCGCAACGAATCATGGTCTATTGGATATTGGCGCGCGCGGGCCTCAGGCTCACGCCCGGCGAGGCGGCTTTCCATGCCGCCCTTCCCGGTCCGCGCGCCGGAGAACACACAACATGCTAAGCAAAATGCTAATCGATGCGGCGCATCCGGAGGAGACCCGGGTCGTCGTAGTAAAGGGCAATCGTGTCGAGGAGTTTGATTACGAATCGGCGAACAAGAAGCAGCTCAAAGGCAATATTTATCTCGCTAAAGTCACACGGGTCGAACCGTCGCTCCAAGCGGCTTTTGTCGATTATGGCGGTAACCGGCACGGCTTCTTAGCCTTTACCGAAATCCATCCCGATTATTACCAGATCCCGGTCGGGGACCGGCAGGCGCTCCTCGATGAGGAGGCCGCCGAGCAAAGCCGCGCGTCCGCCGAGGAGGCCGCCGAGGACGATGCCGCCGGCGGGCGCCGCCGGCGTGGACGTGGCCGTGGACGTGGCCGACCCGATGCCCCCAAGGAGACGCCGCCCCCGAGCGAGGCGGCAGCTCCCGAGGTCCCGTCCGTGGCGAAGTTCGAGTTCGATGACGAAGACGAGATCGACACGACGCCGCGCGACGAGGGTTCGGACGTGGTCATGGAGGCCAGCGATCTCACCCACACGGTGTCCGAGCCGGCTGAGCTTGGTGACGACGCCGACGACGATGACGATCACGACGGCGATGATCACGACGGCGATGACGAGTCGAACGGGGCGTCGCTGAAAGACGGCAATGGCGACGGCAACGGAGACAGCGTCGAATCGGTCGGCTCCGAGGACGCGCTGGAAGAATTGCCGGAGCGGACGCCGCGCCGCAAAGGTCGCCGGGCCTACAAGATCCAAGAAGTGATCCGGCGCCGCCAAATCATCCTCGTGCAGGTGGTGAAGGAAGAGCGCGGCAACAAAGGTGCTGCGCTGACGACCTATCTTTCGCTCGCCGGCCGCTACACGGTGCTCATGCCCAACACGGCGCGGGGCGGCGGTATTTCGCGCAAGATCGACCAGCCGACGGACCGCAAGCGTTTGCGGGAAATTGCCGGCGAGCTCGAAGTGCCGGAAGGCATGGGGCTGATCATCCGCACGGCGGGCGCCCAGCGCACCAAGACCGAGATCAAGCGCGACTACGACTATCTCCTGCGGCTGTGGGAGACCGTCCGCGACCTCACGCTTGAATCGTCGGCGCCGGCCCTCGTCTACGAGGAAGGCAGCCTGATCAAGCGCTCGATCCGCGACCTCTACAACAAGGATATCGACGAGGTGCTGGTGGCGGGCGACGACGCCTACCGCGACGCCAAGGACTTCATGCGCATGCTCATGCCGAGCCATGCGAAGAACGTGAAGCCCTACAAGGAGCCTGAGCCCGTCTTCATCCGCTATCAGGTGGAACGGCAGCTCGGGGCGATGTTCTCGCCGCAAGTGACGCTGAAGTCGGGCGGCTATATCGTCATCAACCAGACCGAGGCGCTCGTCTCCGTCGACGTGAACTCCGGCAAGGCCACCCGCGAACACAATATCGAGGACACGGCCCTCAAGACCAATCTGGAGGCCTCCGAGGAACTCGCCCGCCAGCTTCGGTTGCGCGATCTCGCCGGCCTGATCGTCATCGACTACATCGACATGGACGAGCGGCGGAACAACCGGCTGGTCGAAAAGCGCCTGAAGGACTCGTTGCGCAACGACCGCGCGCGAATCCAGGTGGGCCGCATCAGCCATTTCGGCTTGCTCGAAATGTCGCGCCAGCGCTTGCGCACCGGCATGCTGGAAGGCTCCACGACGTCCTGCCCGATCTGCCAGGGCACAGGCATCGTGCGCTCCGTGGAATCGGTGGCGCTCGATATTCTGCGCTCGGTCGAGGACCGGCTCATCACCGATGGCGTGATGCCGCTCGCCGCCACCACGGCGGTGGAGGTCGCGCTCTATATCCTCAATCAGAAGCGGGCTCATCTGAAGGACATCGAGGCCCGCTATCGGGTGCCGATTACGGTGACCGCCGATAAAGAGATGCACATCTCGCAATACGTGATTGAGCGCGGCGCGGAAGGCGCGTTCATCAACGGCGAGAGCGCCG
>Ga0307379_10001846_pt1 | contig 32275 bp, 29 predicted proteins | sample UN2MG_FD_202237 | JGI IMG/M metagenome (GOLD analysis project Ga0307379, IMG submission 202237) | Soil microbial communities from Risofladan, Vaasa, Finland - UN-2 | ecosystem: Environmental > Terrestrial > Soil > Coastal area > Acid sulfate soil | place: Finland: Risofladan, Vaasa | collected...
GGGCGCGCGGGCGGCTGATCCTGTTCGGACTGTACCCCTATGAGGAGCATTGGCGCTCGACCCTCGCCTGCCTCGCCATCGTTGTCACCACGGTGCTGTCCTGTGTCCCCCGGTTCTGGGGCATGAAGCGGCTGCCGCTGCTGTGGCTGGTTGGGTTCGGCACCTTCATGGCGCTGATGTTCGGCGGCTTCCTCGGCATGCCGCTGGTGACCACGGAGAAATGGGGCGGGCTGTCGCTGACAGTGTTCCTGTTCGCCGCAGTGGTGGTGAGCGGCATGCCGCTGGCGGTGGCGCTGGCGCTGGCCCGGCGATCGAAGCTGCCGGTGGTGCGGGGCGTCGCAGGCGCGGTGATCGACGTGACCCGGTCGCTGCCGTTGCTGACGATCCTGTTCACCGCCGCCGTGGTGGCGCCGTTCGCGCTGCCGGGCTGGGCGCAGGGCGACAAGCTGGTGCGGGTGACGTTGGCGTTCGCGCTGTTTTTTGCCGCCTACCAGGCCGAGATCATCCGCGCCGGGCTTCAGGCAATCCCCGAGGGACAGGACGAGGCCGCTGCCGCGCTCGGCCTGAGATACTGGACCCGGGTGTCGCGGATACTGCTGCCGCAGGCGTTTCAAAACTCGCTGCCAGCGACGATCAACCAGGTTGTGATCACCTTCAAGGAGACCTCGATTGTCACCATCATCGGGTTCTTCGAGATCATGGCCTCGGGCAACGCCGCGATTGGCCGCGGCGACTGGAGCGGGCAGTATGTCGAGGTCTATGTGTTTGTCGGGCTGATCTACTTCGTATTCGTCTTCGGCCTGTCTCGCTATGGCGCCTATCTGGAACGCCGGGCGCGGCGGATGGACAGGTGATCCGACTCGAGGAACCCAACCATGCGTGAGGACCGCACCAACATCCTGCTGATCGTCGTCGATCAACTGACCGCCTTCGTGCTGAAAGCCTATGGCGGCAAGGTCCTGAGAACGCCGCATATCGACAAGCTGGCGGGCCAGGGCGTCGTGTTTGAAAACGCCTATTGCAACTACCCCCTATGCCTGCCGTCACGCGCCGCGCTGATGACTGGGCGGCTGCCAAGCCAGGTTGGCGCCTATGACAATGGCAGCGAGATGCCTGCGGCAACACCGACCTTCGCGCATTATCTGCGCGCCCGAGGCTACTACACCTGCCTCAGCGGCAAGATGCATTTTGTTGGGCCGGACCAGTTCCACGGCTTCGAGACCCGGTTGACCACCGAGATCTACCCGGCCGATTTTGGCTGGACCCCGGCCAGTGGTTATGCCTCCGGCGATGGGGATGACGCCAACCGAACGGCTGCCGGAACCTCGACCACCGATACGGTGCGTGACGCAGGGCCGGCGGCGCGCACCATGCAGCTCGACTATGATGAGGAGGTCTGCCACCGGGCGGTCCAGGAGTTGTATATGCGCGCCCGCTATGGCGACGGGCGGCCCTTCGCCCTGACCGTAGCACTGACCCACCCGCATGACCCCTACCTGACCACCCGAGAATACTGGGAGCGTCACAACGAGGGTGAGATCGAGGCGCCGCGGGTGCCATTCATCCCGCCCGACGCGCGCGACCCGCATTCGCGCGCGCTTTTTTTATCACTACGGTCAGGACAAGGCCCCGATCGACGAGGCTGCCTATCGCAATGCCCGGCGCGGCTACTACAGCATGATCGCCTATGTCGACGATATCGTCGGGCGGCTGATGCACGCGCTGGTCGAGACCGGGGTCGAAGACAAAACAACGGTTCTGTTTACCTCGGACCACGGTGACATGATCGGCGAGCGCGGCATGTGGTTCAAGAAAACCCTGTTCGAGCCGGCGATACAGGTGCCTCTGATCATCCATTCGCCGGGCCGCTTTGGGCCTTCGCGGGTAGTGGCGCCTGTGTCGCTGATAGACATCTTGCCGACGCTGAACGAGATCGCCGGAGGCGCCGCGCAGGACTTTCCGGTGGCAATTGACGGCGAGAGCCTGTTGCCGTTGCTCGAGGGTGCCAGCACGGCGCGCCATGGCGTGATCGCCGAACATATCGATGGTGCCACCTTGGCGCCCCGGATCATGCTGCGCCAGGGTCGTTGAAAGCTGGTCCATTCGCGGGCTTATCCGCCGATGATGTTCGACTTGATCGCCGACCCACTGGAACTGACCAATCTTGCGCCGAGTGGCGAACACCGGGACATTCTGGCGGAACTCACCTCGATTATCGAGGCCAGGTACGATCTTGATGAACTGCCGGGACAGGTCGTCGCCAGCCAGCGCACCCGCCGTTTCATCGACAATGCTTTGGCGCAGGGCAAGCCACAGCCGTGGGATTTTCGTGCCCAACCCCAGACCGACCCGTGGTTCGTCCGGCGCGGGGATGCATTCCCCGATGTCGAGCGGCGCGGGTATCTCAAATATGACCCGGAGTGACCGGGTGCGGCACCAATCAGGTTCGAGCGTCAAGGGCCTGGCTTGCGGCGGCGGCGCCGGCAATGAAACCGAGCGCGATGGCGGTCAGCAGGCCGTTGCCCGACAGGTAGCCCTCGACCCGCGACCCGGAGACGCCGCAGGCAGCGCCGCCACCGGCGAACAGATTGGGCAGGGCGGTACCGTCTGGGCGAAGCACCAGGGCGGAGGGGTCGATCACCAAACCGCCCTGGGTGTGGAAAAGGGCGCCGGTGACTTTTACGGCATAGAGTGGTGCTTCGAGGGCCGGTTTGGCGGTAAAATCGCGCCCGAACGGGTCTGATGCGGTGTTGGCGCTGCACTCAGCCGCGTGTGCGAGGGTCTGATTGAGCGTTTGCGCGGGAAGGCCGGTCTCGCGCGCCAGGGCCTCGACGGTGTCAGCCGTGCGGATCGCGCCTGTGCCGACCGCCCCTTGGTAGTCGGGGAATCCCATCCCGACCGCGTGCAGCCGCTGGTCGTAGATGTTCCAGGCGATGCTGCCCGGTTGCGCGAGCACCTTGACCGCCTGCTCGGAATAGCCCGCATGTTCATTCGAGAACCGGCGGCCCTCGGTATTCACCTGGATGCCGCCCTCCATCATCAGCGCCCAGGTGATCAGGATGCCGTGCGGGTGGGCGAGCGAGCCGTGGCCCTGATAGGCGGTGAGGTCCTTGGTGGCGGCGCCCAGTGCATCACCCCACAGGATGGCGTCGCCGGTGTTGCCGGGGTGGCCGAAATAGGGGGCGGCGGCGATCTGGGGGATGTGCCGTGCTGTCAGGTCCGAGTTGCCGCCATAGCCGTTGCAGGCGAGGATCACCGCGCGGCAGCCGATGGTCTCGACCGCGCCATCGGGGCGGGTGAGCGAGACGCCAGTGATCCGGTTGGCCCCGGTTACATGCAGCGTGGTCACATGGGCGTTGGTGACAACCGGCAGGCCGGCCGTCTCGGCGGCGGCTTGTAGCCGCGCCATCAGGCCAGCGCCGGTTTTCTCCGGCACGGCGTGCATCCGGTGTTTGGTGTGGCCGGGGTAGAGGAAGTCGTCGAGCACCAGCCACTCCAACCCGTGGGCGTCGGCGAGCCATTCCAGCGCCGGGCCGATCTGTTCGGTGACGGTCTTTACGATGGTGGGGTCAGCGCCGCCCGCTGCCTTCTTCTGGATGTCGGCGGCAAATTCCTGCGGCGTCTCGGCGACCCCGATGGCGCGCTGGAACCGGGTGGCGCAAGCAGGGATGAAGCCGGACGACATCGAGGTTGAGCCAGCGGGGCGCGGGTCACGCTCGAGCACGATTGTGTCGGCCCCGGCCTCAAGCGCGCGCAGGCCGGCGGTCAGGCCGCAGGCGCCGGCACCAACGACGACGACATCGGTTTCGATATCAAAGCGGGGCGGAGGTGGGGCGAGGGTGACCACCGCTCAGGCCCCCTGGATCAAGCGCAGGGCGTCGGCGCAGGTCATCACGGTGGAGACGGTGGCGAGATCGGCGATGGCGGATTGGTGGACCTGCGGGCTGAAGGCGGCGCAGCCATCGCTGAGCACGATGGTGTGGAAATCGCGCACATGGGCATCGCGCACGGTCGAGGCGACGCCGCCATTGGTGACGATGCCGCCGAATACCAGCGTCTCGATCCCGGCGCGGCGGAGCGCGAACTCCATCCGGCTCATGTAGAAGGCGGAATAGGCGACCTTTTCAATGGTGAGGTCGGCGGGTTGCAGCGCATCAACCAGTTGGTGGCCCCAGGCACCGGGCAGGAAGTCGCCCTTGGTCAGGAAGGGGCGGAGTTTTTTGAGGTGATCGAGGACGAAGGGCTGACCGCCTTTGCCAGGGACCAGGGTGAAATGGGTCGAGACGATCCAGCCGCCGGCCTGGCGCATTGCTTGCGCCAGCGGGGCGAGGCGTGCCGGGAGTGCCGCGATGGCGTCGGATTTTTGTCCGGCGCGGCCATAGGCGCCGTCGGCGTGCAGGAAGTCGTTTTGCAGGTCCACCAGCACCAGGGCGGTGGTGGCCGGGTCAATCGGGTGCATGAGTGCCTCCATTGCGAGTGATCACCACATTGCCAAAGCGGTCGACGCGGCCGGTTAGGCCGGGGTCGATGAAGATGGTTGCGTCGGGCTGCTCGAGGATGGCGGGGCCGGGGATGACCGCGCCCTCGGGCAGGTCGAGCCGCTCAAATACCGGTGCTGTGTGATCAGCGCCGTCGCAACGGATGGTACGGGTGCCGCGCTGACATGCGGCCAGGTTGCCCTCGCGCGGCGGGGCGAACACCGCCATGTCGAACTGCGGCCGCCGCCCGGTCACCGCAACCCGGTAGTTCAGGACCCGGACCGGGATTGCCTGGAGCAGGCGGCCGAAGGCGGCGAGATAGGCGGCATCGAAGGCCTGCTGGATGGTGTCAGGGGTCAGTGGTGCGGTCATGTCCAGTGCGACGGCCACGGTATGGGTTTGGCCAACATAGAGCATGTCGAGCTCGAATTGCCGGTCGATCCGATCGAATGCCACCCCGGCGCGGCCGAGCAGCCCTTCGGATTCGTCGGCCACGGCGCGCATTTTGGTCTCCAGCGCCGGGCAGTCGAGGTCGGCGAGGAGGCGGTTGACCGTTTGCACTCGGTCATGGCGCATATCGGCGACGACGCAGCCCAGCGCCGAGGTTACGCCGGGGAAGCGTGGGACCAGCGACGAGCCGAGGCCGAGATCGCGCATCAGTGCCCCGGCATGCAGCGCGCCGCCGCCACCAAAGGGCATGGCGGCGAATTGGGCCGGGTCGTGGCCGCGCTCGATCGAGACCAGGCGGATGGCGCCGGCCATCTTGGCATTGGCGACCTTGAAGATCGCCTCGGCGGCGTCGGGCACGCTGAGGCCGAGCGGTTCGGCCACATGGGTGCGGATGGCGGCGAGCGCTGCATCCAGGTCGAGCCGGTCGAGCTTGCCGCCGATGGGCCGGGCCGGGTTGATGCGGCCGAGCACCAGATTGGCGTCGGTGACCGTTGGCCGGTCATTGCCCTGGCCATAGCAGGCGGGACCGGGGTCCGAGCCTGCGGACTCTGGGCCGACCTGCAGGATGCCGCCAGCATCGACCCCGGCGATCGAGCCGCCGCCAGCGCCGATGGTTGTGATCTCGATCATCGGGGTGCGGACGATCATCCCGAAATCGATCGAGGTTTGCGCCGCCAGCGCCGCCTCGCCGCCAGCAATCAGCGAGACGTCGAACGAGGTGCCGCCCATGTCGCAGGTGATGACGTTGGGGAACCCTGCCGCGTGGGCTATGGCGCGGGCGGCGATGACCCCGGCGGCGGGGCCGGAAAGTGCTGTCCGGACCGGGAACCGCTTGGCGGTATCGACCGCCATGACACCACCGTTGGACTGCACGATCAGCACGTCGGCATCGGAGCCCTGCGCCCGGAGCGCGCCCTCGAGACGGTCGAGATAGCTGGAGACGACCGGTTGCAGGTAGGCGTTGAGGGTGGCGGTGGACAGCCGTTCAAACTCGCGGATCTCGGGAATGATTTCGGTCGCGGCGGAGACGTAGTCGTTCGGCCAGAGCGTGCGGACGGCCTCGACCGCCTGGCGTTCGTTGGTCGCGTTGGCGTAGCCGTTGATGAAGAAGACGCAAACCGCCTCGCAGCCGACATCGCGCAGGATTTCGGCCTGGGCGGTGACCTGATCGAGCGCGACTGGTGTGTCGATAGTGCCGTCGGCCAGCACCCGCTCGTCGACCTCGAGGCGGAGATTGCGGGGCACGACCGGCTCGAACATCCCCCACAGGCCCCAGGTCTTGGGCCGGTCGCGGCGGCGCATTTCCAGCACGTCGCGAAAGCCGGTGGTGGTGATGATGCCGGTGGGGGCGCCTTTGCGTTCCAGCAGGGCATTGGTGCCGACCGTGGTGCCGTGGACCACCGTGGCGATCTCGGAGAAATCCGCTACCCGCTGGCGGATGCCCTCGATGAAGCCCTGCGACTGGTCACCACGGGTCGAGGGGACCTTGGCGGTGGTGACGATCTGCCCGGCGTCGTCCCAGACGAAGACATCGGTGAAGGTGCCGCCAACATCGACGCCGATGACGTAACGCGGCGGGCTCATGCAGCGCCACCGTAGTCGCGCCTGGCGGCCTCGGGGGTGACGAAGCCAAGCGCGATGTCGCATTGGATGGCGGCGGGGGAGCGTTCCGCCGGATCGCCGTAGCCGCCGCCGCCGGGGGTTTCGAGGCGCACGCGTTGGCCGCGTTCCAGCGGGACATCGACGATCTTCGAGGCCAGCGGCGGGGTTGCGGGAACGCCGTCCTGGGGATAGGTGAACCGGGTCATCGCCGCCGTGCCGCCGCCTGCCACACCGCGCGGTGGGAAGCGGCCACGGTCGCCGAACAGGAAGGCCAGCGCCTCGTCCTCCAGCAGCTCGATCTCGTAGACAGCACCCAGACCGCCACGGTGTTTCCCCGGCCCGCCAGAATCGGGGCGCAGCGCCCATTGGGTGAATTTCACCGGGTAGGCGGCCTCGAGGATTTCCAGCGGCGGGATCATCGCGGTCGATATCGGCGCGTTGCCATGGTTGAGGCCGTCGCCCAGCGGGTGACCGCCATGGCCGCCGCCGAAGAACGAGAACATCACCCAGCGCCGGCCATCCTGGCGGTGCCCGGCGATCGACAGCGCGTTGATGGTGCCGTAGGCGCAGCCGTTCGAGCGTTCGGGGGCGATCTGGGCGATGGTCTGGAACACCAGGTCGATCAGTCGCAGGATGGTCTCGGTGTAGCCACCCACCGGCTTTGGCGCGGTGGCGGCGAGCAGCGAGCCTTCGGGAATACGAAATTCAATCGGCTCGAGCACCCCGGCGTTGGCTGGCACATCGCCGAACACGTGCTTCAGTGCCACGTAGCAGGCGGCGATGGTGGTCGAGCGCGAGATGTTCACCGGGCCGCGGCAGGCGGGCGCGGAGCGCGAGAAATCCATCACCATGCGGTCGCCGTCGATGGTCAGGTCCAGCGCAACTTTCAGGGGCTGGTCGATGGTGCCGTCATTGTCGAGCCAATCCTCGGCCGAGACGGTGCCGTCGGGCAGCGCCGCAATCTCGGCCCGCATCAGCAGGGCGGCGCGGGCTTTCAGCTCGATCATCCCCGCCGCCACGGTATCGGCGCCATATTCGGCCAGCAGGGCGTCGAGCCGCTTGACCCCCAGTTCCAGCGCGTTGATCTGGCCGTTGAGGTCGCCGTAGGCCGAAACCGGCAGGCGGGAATTGGCCAGCAGGATGTCGACCACGTCCTGGCGCAGCGTACCCTGGGCGAACAGTTTTACCGGCGGGATCAGCACGCCTTCCTGAAAGCACTCGGTCGCGGCCGGGTTGTAGTTGCCGGGAACGTTGCCGCCGACATCGTGCCAATGGCCGACCGAGGCGAGGTAGCAGAAGACCTTGCCGTCGCGAAAGTAGGGCCGCACCAGCCGCACATCGCTGAGGTGGGTGCCGCCGTCGTAGGGGTCGTTGAAGATCCAGACGTCGCCGTCGCTTGCGCCGCCTTGCAGGGTTGCCTTGTCGATCACCGCCTTGACCCCGAAGGCCATGACGCCGACGAAGATCGGCAGGCCCGACTTGCCCTGCACCATGGTGTCGCCGGTTTGGGCGTCGTAGATGCCATGGCTGGCGTCATGCGCCTCGGCGATGATCGGGTTGAAGGCGGAGCGGAACAGGGTCGCGTCCATCTCGTCGGCGATCTGCTCCAAGCGGCCCTTGAGGATTGCCAGGGTGACCGGGTCGAGCGGTTTGGCGGGTGGCGCCATCAGTTCGTCTCCAGGTCGTAGGTCTTGCCGTGGGCCATCATGTCGGCGGTGCCGATCACCTGGTTCAGCCCATCGAAATCGAACATCGCCTCGCCCATCGCGGCGTTCGAGCCGGTGGCCAGTAGGCTGGTGTAGTAGCGCTGCGCGGTCGCCGCCACGGCGCGCACCGCGCCGCCGGGGAAGATGACCATGGAATAGCCGAGAAGTTGCAACTCCGTGGCTGTCATCAGCGGGGTCTTGCCGCCTTCGACCATGTTGGCCATCAGCGGCGCCTTGCCCTTCAAGCGTGCCATGATCGCCTGGATATGGTCGATCGACTGCGGGGCCTCGACAAACAGCACATCGGCCCCGGCCTCGGCGTAGCCCTCAGCCCGGTCGAGAGCGGCGTCGATGCCCTCGACGGCGATGGCGTCGGTGCGGGCGATGATCAGGGTCTCGCCGCTGGCCCGCGCATCGAGGGCGGCGCGGATTTTGCCGCGCATTTCGGCGGCGGAGACCAGGGTCTTGCCCGCCAGATGGCCGCAGCGCTTTGGCATGGTCTGGTCTTCAAGCTGCAACGCATTGGCGCCCATACGCTCGAACAGCCGCACGGTGCGCTGGACATTGAGGGCGTTGCCGAAGCCGGTGTCGGCGTCGACGATGATCGGGCGGGTGATGCGGTCGCGGATGGCGCCGACGGTCTCGGCTACCTCGCTCATCGTCACCAGGCCGATATCGGGCCGCCCGAACCGGGTATAGGCAATGCTGGCGCCGGAGAGGTAAACCGCCTCGGCCCCGCTTTGTTCGGCGATCAGGCCGGTGAGAGCGTCGTAGATGCCGGGGGCGACCAGAATGTTGGGCCCGCGGAGCCGTTCCTTCAAAGTTGTCATTGTAGCCCTGCCCCGCTGGAAGATTTTCTCGATAGACTGGTATGCGAATATCGCCTGTCAGGTCCATGGCCCGAACATCACCAACCGGATTTCGCGATCTGGGACGCGGTCATTAATGCCCGAACCCCTCGGCGGCATCGCCCATGGCGTGGATCACGTTGTGCTTTGGCGTTGGCGACCGGGGGTAGGCTTTGCTGCTGTGGGTCAGCCCAAGCCCCAGCACCGCCTCGGCCAGTTTGTAGGTCAGCGGGCCGGGGTTGATAACCGGCACCGGCAGGTGCTGGGCCAGATAGCCGTGGGCCTGATGCATGGTGGTCGAGCCGAGCAGGATCACCTCGGCCCCATCCTCGTCGATGCAGCGCCGGGCGCAGTCGAGCAACAGGGGGAAGATCTGATCCTCCTTGCCGCCCAGCAGCGCCTGGTTGTCCGGTGTCACGTCGATCGACCGGATTGAGGTGCAGTGATGCTCAAAGCCCAGATCCTTCAGGGTCTTTTCATAGAGATGCTGCCAGTGCGGCCACAGGGCGACGATGGAGAACCGGCTGCCCAGCATCATCGCCGTCAGCATCGAGGCGCGGCCGGGACCGATGACCGGAATATCAAGCTCCGAGCGCAGCGCAGCGACGCCGGAATCGCTCATGGTGTCGATGCAGACCGCATCATAGCCGCGTTGCTGGGCTGCCAGCCCGGCCTCCATCACGCCGAAATCCGCCAGGCTCATATCCGAGGCGCTGACGTAGTTTTTAGGTGCGATTCTAACAGATTCGAAGTCGAAGCTGATGTCTGGCCCGAGGCTGACCGCCTGAAGCTGCTGGCGCCGCTGGTCGCGGTTTTCCTCGCTCATCGGGAAGGGGACGATCACCATAACCCGTTTCATGCATTTCTCCCTTGTCCTGCGTCGCCGCGCCCTTGCGGGCTTTGCACACATGAGCATACCCTCGCTGCCAGATGCAATTCGGGGACGAGCGTTAAATGGATTATCTGACTGAAGTTGCCGAGTTTGCCGCCGGGTTCAGGGCGCAGGACCTGCCGGGCGAGGTGGTCGAGCGGACCCGGCTGATCATTGCCGATTGCGTTGGGGCCATCGTCGGTGGGGCGGCAGAGCCGGAGATGCAGGCGCTGGCGGCGCGGCCCGGTATGGCCGGGAGTGGTGCTGCGCTGCTGATCGGCACCGGCCTGAGCGCCCATCCGGCGCAGGCGGCGCTGGTCAACGGCACGGCGGGGACCTGGCTGGAGATGGACGAGGGCAACCAGTTCTGCAAAGGCCATCCGGGGATGCACACGTTTCCGGCGGCCTTTGCTTATGCGCAATTGGTCGGGGCCAGTGGTGCTGATTTCCTGACCGCCGTCGCCATCGGGTATGAGGTTGGCGCGCGGGTTGGCATTGCCACGGCGCTGCGGCCGTCGATGCATCCGCATGGCACCTGGGGGACGATCTGTGCTGTGGTAGCGGTGCAGCGGCTGGCTGGGCGCGATGCGGTGGGCATGCGCGAGGCGCTGAACATTGCCGCCAATCTGACGCTGGCGACCAGCCGGCGAACCATGCTGGAGGGCGGTACGGTGCGCAATGTCTTTGCCGGGGTCAGCAACCAGATGGGGATCCTGGCCAACGATATGGTCGAAGCGGGTTTCTGCGGAGAAATCAATGGCATCTCGCAGGTTTTTGGCAAAGTTGTTTCGGATACATTCAACGCGGACGCGATGACCGAGGCGTTGGGTGAGCGCTGGGAGGTGATGCGCAATTATTTCAAGATGCACTCGTGCTGCCGTTATAATCACGCCGCCCTGGATGCGCTGGCGATGATCGCGGCTGAGGCCCCCGGCGGGCTTGATCCAGCGCGGATCGCGCGGGTCGATGTGGAAAGTTATTCGCTGGCCGCCGAGTTGGACGACCCGCGCCCGCGCAACACGCTGGCGGGTAAATTCTCGGTGCCGTTCGCGGTGGCGACGACGCTGATCAACCGCTCGAGCGATGTTGGCAGTTTCACCTGGGATCAGATCAATAACCCGGCGATCCTCGAACTCGCGGCCCGGGTGACTGTGCGCGAGGATCCGGCGATGACCGCCCAACTGCCGAACCACCGCCCGGCCGCGGTGACGGTGACCCTGACCGACGGCACCAGCCTGACGGCGCGGACCGAGACCAACCGTGGCGACTGGGCCGACCCCTATCCACCTGAGGAAATCCGGGCCAAGTATCTGTCGCTGACCGCCCGCCTGTGGCCCGAGGCCGCCGCCGCTGCGATCTGGGACGAGATCATGGTGCTGGAGATGCGGCCCGACATAGCCAAACTCGGCGCCCTGATGCGCCAAGCCGCCTGAATGATACCCGACGGAGAACCCGATGCCGCTGAACTCGCCCCCTGCCTCCGACTATATTCAGGAATATATGACCGCGCGTCCGGCCAACCGGGCGACCTCGGCACTGGTCATCGTTGACATGCAGAACGCCAGCGGCAGCCGCACTGGCGCGCTGGGGCGGCGGATGCTGGAGGAACGCTCGAACTTGACCGAGTATCGCTTTGAGCGGATTGAGAAACTGGTGGTGCCAAATATCCTGCGCATGGCGCCGGTGTTCAGGGCCGGGGGCGGCGAGGTGATCTACATCACCCAGGGTGCCGAGCGGGCCGACTGCGCCGATGCGCCGCCGCATATGCGCAAGTTCTACGCCTCGACCGGCAACATTGCCGGCAGTCCGGAGCACGAGATCATCGACGCGCTGACGCCGGAGCCGAGAGACTATGTGGTCAACAAGCGCTCGATCGGCGCCTTTGCCTCGACCGGGATCGACCACCTGCTGCGCTCGCTGGGGCGCGAGCAGCTGTACATGACCGGGATCTCGACCAACATGTGCGTCGAGACCACGGCGCGCGAGGCGGCCGACCGGGGCTATGCGGTGACGATGATCGAGGATGCTTGCGCCACCACCCATGCCGATCTGCACGAGATGACCATGCGGAACTTTCGCCGGTTGTTCGGGCGGGTGCTGTCCACCGACGAGGCGCTGGCGGAGCTCGGGTAGGATCGAGCGCGGCTTCGGTTTTGACCGCAGATTCTTAAGATCGGCGGGTCATGCCGTGGTCGGCACGGCCCGCCGCCAAAACTTGGGCGTGTTACGCAGCCCAGCCGAGTTCTTTGAGGCTGTTCCAAGAATGCCATATCTTGGTCATGTCGGTAATTTTGTCGCCGGTGAACTGCATCACATAAACATAGTCAGCACTCGCGGTCTTGCCGGTGGGAGGAACAGGGCCGCCCGGCCCGGTATGGGTGCCGGTAAAAATGCCGTAGGCGGCGACGTTGTGGCGCTCGGTGTCGGTGGCGAAAGATTTGATCTGGTAGCTGCCGTCCGGCAGGATGCCGAGCAGCCCCTTCATCCAGTCGGTATAGGCATGAATTGAGGTGACGCCGTCCAAAGCCTCGCACTGGGCAGAGAATGTTGCGTCCGGTGAGCAATAGGCCTGGCAGACTTCCCAGCCCTTTCCGGATTCGCAGGCATCGAAGAAAGCGCGGGCGGTTTCGGTCATGGTAGCCATGGAGATCGTTCCCTATCTTGAATGACATTTCACAGATTGCCGACGGTTTCGCCGACTAAAGCAACCGTAGGAGTGGGCCGAGCGGATTGCCAGCGGCATTGTCAGTCAAAGCGCTACTGACACTCGCGGTGTTTCAGAGCCTTTCGACCTTTGGTTCGATCGTCTCAGACCGTCATCCCGCTCCAGGACAGGCGACTATTTCTTGTGGCTGGCATCGATCTTGGCCCGGATGTGGCCGCCCGCCGTGGTGGGTGGGTATTTTGGCGCCTCGCCGGGGCGGAGGCAGGTGGGGATGCAGGCGATCTCGGCGTCGTAGTTCGGGTGCAGGAAGTAGCCGACCGCGATGCGCCGGCTCATGGCGTCGTTGAGGTTTTCCGGAGTGACCACCCGGTGCAGTGTCGAGACCCAGCGGTCGTTTGTCCAGCGTTGCATCATGTCGCCGAGGTTGACGATAAGCTCGCCCGGACCCGGTTGCACCGGCAGCCAGGTGCCGTCGGCGCGGCGCGCTTCCAGCCCGCCATTGGCCTGGGTCACCGCCAGGACAGTCAAGGCGCCGTAATCGGTATGCTCGCCGGTGCGCAACTGGCCCGGCAGCGGCGGTTCGGTCAACGCCGGGTAGTGATGGGTGCTGAGGACGGCGAAATGCCGGTCGAGCAGCGGGGCAAAGTAATCCTCCGGCATCTCCAACGCCACGGCGAAGATGCGCATCAGGTCGGCGCCCAGCCGCTCGAAGGCGCGGTACATGGCGATCATCGCCACATCGACCCCCGCGGGCTGATCGGGGATGATGTTCGGGGCATAGGCGGTGCTGGCCTCGGGCAGGTGGGCGTAGGCGGCACGGCGGTCGTCGATCGGGCCGATGAAGATGCTTTCGCGCAGGTCCTTGGGCGCATCCTTGCCCAGCGTCGCGGACAGCCCGCGCGTTGCAAGCGGGTGATAGCCGCGCTGCTTGGCGTCGCCGGTCGGGGCCCAGCGGTTTTTAACCTCGGTGGGCTGGTCGAAGAAGGCAAAACCGCGCTCGAACAGGGTGTCCAGGGTTTCTCGGGGCACGCCGTGGCCGGAGATGACGACAAAGCCGATCTCCTCGCAGGCCCGGGCAACCGCGCGGGCGACGCTGGCCTTGCCCTCAGTGTCGCCTGCGAAGAAGGGCGCGATGTCGATGGCGGGGATTTGTTCGGTCATGGCGTTCACTCGCTTCTATGGCTCCCAGACTGTATCATCGACGATCCGGTCATAGGGGATATCGCGCTGGATCAGGCCGCCTGACAGCAGCGCCGCCTTCAGTGCCACGACCGCGGTGACCGGCAGGCCTGGGGATCGCGCCCACAGGCCCGAGGCACGGTAACCGCCGATGGCGCGGACCAGCACGGCGCGCGGCAGGTCGGGGAAGAACCCGGCTACCGTCTCGGCCACCGCCTCGACCGGCTCGGCGTACAGCGCCGTCACGGCACTGTGGATGCCGCGCACCAGCGCCTCGCAGACGCTGCGGCGTTCGGTCAGGAAGCGCCGGGTGGTGTAGAACGAGGTGTAGCCGAGATCGCCGCGGGTGGCGAAACGGTGCCAGATATGGCCAATGCCCGCGAGCTCGGCCTGGGCCGAATAGGGCTCGAACACCTGCACCACGTCGATCTCGCCTGCCACCAGCCGACCCAGGTTCTCGGCCATTGGCGCGTCGGCGACACGGGTGATCGTGGCGGGGTCGATGCCCGCCCGGCGCAGGTCATCCTGAAAACACAGCCAGGGGGTCGGCACCTCGCAGGCAACGGCGATGCGTTTGTTCGCCAGGTCGCGGAAGCGGAACCGGCGGTTCGGCTTGGCGCCGATCAGGATGAAGGGATCGCGCGCCACCACTTGGCCGAAGCAGACCAGCGGGCAGTCCGGGTCGCGGTCGTGGTGCATCATCACCCGCATCGGCCCGCCCCACGAGACATCGGCGCGGCCCGCCAGCAGGCCCTCGGCGGTCTCGGCCGGGACCGGCGACAGGCGGACCGCGACATCAATGCCCTCGCGCGCCCAATCCCCGCGCTGGATGGCGAGGTAGAAGGGCGTGTAGGCGATGGTCCGCAGGTTTTCATAGAGGGTGATCGGTTGGGTCATGAGGCGAACCTCACCTCAGCCACCCCGTCCATGTCAACCACCGGAATGGCCATGTTCAACCCAAGTCCGGCAATCTGGGGGCAGCTCGGCCGCCTTGGCGTCGTAAAGGGCGAGGTCGGCGTCCGTGTAGACACCGCGCCAGCGCTGGTTGGTCCCTTTGTGGAAGAAACGCTCGCCGCCGCCCGTGAAGGCCGCGGCCGTGGCGCCCAGCAGCGTCTCGCCGTCGCGGCGCATGGCCTCGAACCCGGCGGCCTCGATTAGTTCGGGCATCAGGGCGCCGGGTACTTCGATGCCGAGGAAGGCGGCAATCCGGGCCATCTCGGCCGGCAGATCGGCCTTGAGGTCGTTGTAGTGGAGCAGCAGGACGTTCTCGCGGTCGCGCAGATCCCACCAGCTGCGCTCGAATTGGAAGAATGACATGGCCGGCATGCCGTCGGTGTGACCCGGAATCGCGCCTTGCGTCAGCCAGCGGTGGAAATGGTCGGCCGGGTCTGCCGGGGTGCGCGGATAAGGGCGGGCGATGGTCTCGTCCATCTGTCCTGCCTGATCAGCCGCTTCGAGAAGTTTAGGCGCCAGGCCCGTCAAGTGGTTGTGGTACGATATGCAGACATCGCGGCCGTCGCGGGCGACGTGGATGTAGCGCACGTCGTCATATATCGGCATGCCGTCGGCTGGTATGTGGGACTTCAGGAAGCGGCGGTGTTTTTGCGCCTCGATACGCTCGATCACCACCTCGATCGGTTCCGGAACTCGGCGGTCGGTCCAGGCCGAGATATTCATGACCGGGATCGGTTCGGTAGATTGAAAGATCAGCAGGCTGACGATCCGCTGGGTCCAGGTGGTTCCGCATTTCGGGTATGTCGCGATAACGATGTCATCGGGTCGCGACTGGTAACGGTCCCAACGGCGGCTGTCCATCATCCAGGTACGATAGTCGCGCAGGGCAGGTCGGGTCGGCATGAATTTCCTCCGGACGGCGCACGCCGTCGGGCCAAATCTGCCTGAATTTCCCCGGTGGCGCCAGCGCCATCTCGGCCTCAGCGCCCCGCCGTGGCTCCCCCGTCCAGCTGCAAAGCCGAGCCGGTGGCGAAGCATGCCGCCGACGAGGCCAGGTACATGACCGCCGCCGCCACCTCCTCGGGCTGGGCGATCCGCTTCAACGGCGCATAGTCGATCATTTCGCGCTCGATCGCCGTCGGGTCGTTCGCCTTGTCAATAATGTCGGCACGGATCATGTCGGTGTCCACATAGCCTGGGCAGACGCAATTGACGCGAACGACCGGCGCGAGCTCCATTGCCATCGCCCGGGTCATGTTCACGACGCCCCCTTTCGAGGCGCAGTAGACGGTCAGGTTCGCCGAGCCCAACAGGCCGGATTCCGAGGCGATGTTGACGATATTACCTCCCGATGCCCGGAGTGCCCCCAGCGCCGCCCGGCAGCAGAAGAAGGTGCCCTTCAGGTTGATATCCAGCGTGGCGTCCCAAAACGCCTCGTCGGATTCCTCCATCGGCAACTCGGCGCTGATCCCGGCGCTGTTGACCAGCACGTCGAGCCCGCCCAGTGCTTCGACGGCCTGCCGTACCGCCACCTCACAGCCCGCCGCCGTGCCGATATCGCCCGGCGCCGCAACCGCGCCCTCGCCGGCCCGTGCCACCGCACGGGCCGCCGAATCCGCCGTCCGTCCGTTGATCGCCACCCGGGCGCCCGCATCCAGGAACCCCCGCGCGATTGCACCACCGATCCCGCGCGTGCCGCCGGTCACCAGCACGCGGCTGCCCGAAAAGTCGAACTGCATCTGTGATCCCCCTCGGCCTGCCGTCATCGTGCCCGTAATTTCCGCCCCGCCCCTCTGGACGCAGGCCGACCACTGTACCATTCTGCCAGAAATCATAGGGGAGGAGAACCCATGCGCGAGATTGTTATTGGGGCAGCCCAGATGGGTGCCATCCAGCGCGCGGACAGCCGGGCGGCCGTGGTAGCGCGGATGATCGCGCTGCTGGATCAGGCGAACGATGCAGGCTGCACGCTGGTGGTGTTTCCGGAGCTGGCGCTGACGACGTTCTTTCCGCGCTGGTACATGGAGGATCAGGCGGTGGTCGACACCTGGTTCGAGCGCGAGATGCCGGGGCCGGAGACGCAACCGCTGTTCGACCGCGCCCGCGAGCACGGTATCGCGATCTCGTTCGGATATGCCGAGCTGACGCCGGACGGGCATCATTTCAACACCTCGATCCTGACCGACCGCGCCGCCAACATCGTCGCGAAATACCGTAAGATCCATCTGCCGGGGCACAGCGAGTTCGACCACGACCGCGCCTTCCAGCACCTGGAGAAGCGCTATTTCGAGCCGGGCGACCTCGGGTTCCCGGTCTGGCGCAATATGGATGCCTGGATGGGGATGCTGATCTGCAATGACCGGCGCTGGCCGGAGGCATACCGCGAGATGGGCTTGCAGGGGGTGGAGCTGGTGCTGCTGGGCTACAACACGCCTTCGGTCAACTCGCAGTTCGGCGGCGAGGGGCCAGAAAAGCGGCTTTTCCATTCGGATCTGTCGATGCAGGCCGGGGCCTATCAGAACTCGACCTGGGTTGTCGGTGTCGCCAAGGGCGGCGACGAGGACGGCCACCCACTGATCGGCGGCAGCGTGATTGTCGACCCGAACGGCTTTATCGTGGCGCAAGCCAAGACCGAGGACGACGAGCTGTTGGTGCATGCCTGCGATATGGATGCCGCCAATTTCGGTAAGTCGACGATCTTCGATTTCAAGCGGCACCGGCGGGTTGAGCATTACGGACGGATCACCGGCCAGACCGGCGTGATCCTGCCCGATGGGGCGCCTGGATGAGCGGCCTGATCGATCGGAACACTGCCGGCGTCTACATCATCTCGGCGACGCCGTTCGATGAGGCCGGCGAGATCGACTATGCCAGCACCGATCGGCTGATCGAGTTCTACCTCGGCCATGGGGTGCATGGCGTCACCATCCTCGGCATGATGGGCGAGGCGCCGAAGCTGTCGGCGGACGAGGCGGCGGTATTCGCCCGGCATGTGCTGGGGCGGATCGCCGGGCGGGTGCCGGTCATAGTCGGTGTCTCAGGCGCCGGGCTCGAGAACATGGCACGGCTGACCGGTATTATGATGGATGCCGGGGCGGCCGGGGTGATGGTGGCGCCGCCGGGGTTGGCGACCGAGGACCGGGTGCTGGAGTATTATGGCCAGCTTTGCCAGCGGTTGGGGCGCCAAGTGCCGGTGTGCTTTCAGGATTACCCGCAGGCGACCGGCGTTCATGTCTCGGTCGCGACGATCCTGGCGATGACCCGCGAGATGCCGCAGGTGGTGATGTTGAAACACGAGGATGGTTCGGGCCTGGGCAAGCTGTCGAAAGTGCGCGAAGGGTCGGGCACCGCCGACACGCCGCGCCTGTCAATCCTGGTCGGCAATGGCGGGCTTTATTTGCCGATGGAACTGGCGCGCGGCGCCGATGGGGCGATGACCGGGTTCGCCTATCCGGAGATGTTGGTCGGCGTGGTGGAGCGGCACCGGGCCGGCAGCACGGATGAGGCCGAGGATATGTTCGACGCCTATCTGCCGCTGGTGCGTTACGAGCAGCAACCCGGCATCGGGTTGGCTATCCGCAAGGAGGTTTTGCGGCGGCGCGGGGTTATCGCCTGCGCCCGCACCCGGGCGCCGGGGCCTAGTCTCAGCCCGGCGGATGCGGATGAGTTGACCCGGCTGATGACCCGACTTGAGGTGCGGCTGGGGCAGGCAACGCGATGATGGAGACGAGGCCATGACCGATTTCGATCTGGTGATCCGGGGCGGCACGGTCGCTACCGCGACCGATACTTTTCGCGCTGATGTCGGCATTAAAGACGGGCGCATCACCGCACTGGCGGAGCGGCTGGACCCCTCCGGCGATGTGATCGATGCCAGCGGCAAGCTGGTGCTGCCCGGCGGGATCGAGGCGCATTGCCATATCGAGCAGGAATCCGGCATGGGCCTGCTGGCGGCTGACGATTACCGCACCGGATCGATCTCGGCGGCCTTCGGCGGCAACAGCAGTTTCGTGCCGTTCGCCGCCCAGCATCGCGGCAAGACCATCGCCGAGACCATCGCGCTGTATGACTGCCGGGCGGCGCCGAAATCGGTGATCGATTACTCGTACCACCTGATCGTCACCGACCCGACCGAGCTAGCCCTGACCAAGGAGCTGCCGGAGGCGTTTGCCCGTGGCATCACCTCGTTCAAGGTGTTCATGACCTATGATCTGACCAAGATCGACGACGGCCAATTCCTTGATATCCTGACCTGCGCCAAACAGCACGGCGCGCTGACCATGGTTCATGCCGAGAACAACGAGATGATCAAGTGGATGTCGAAGCGGCTGCTGGACGCGGGCCATACAGCACCGCGCTATCATGGGGTCAGCCATCCTGCCCTGGCCGAGGAGGAGGCGATCAACCGGGCCATCACCCTGGCGCGGTTTGTCGATGCGCCGCTGCTGATCGTGCATGTATCGACCCCCGGTGGGGCCGAGATCGTGCGAAATGCCCGGCAATCAGGGGCCAAGATCTTCGGCGAGACCTGCCCGCAATACCTGTTCCTGACCCGGGACAATCTGGATCTGCCGGGACAGGAGGGCGCCAAGTTCATCTGCTCGCCGCCATTGCGTGACGCGGCCACGCAGGAGGCGTTGTGGCATCATATCCGCACCGGCACGCTGTCGCTGGTGTCGTCGGATCACGCGCCTTACCGGTTCGATGCGACTGGCAAGTTCCACGCCGGGCCGGATGCAACGTTCAAACAAATCGCCAACGGCATGCCCGGTATCGAGATGCGCCTGCCGCTGTTGTTCTCGGAGGGGGTCACCAAGGGCCGGATCACGCTGAACCAGTTCGTGGCATTGTCATCGACCAATGCCGCGAAGATCTACGGGATGCATCCGGCCAAGGGCACCATCGCCATCGGCTCGGACGCCGATATTGCGATCTGGGATCCGGCGGAAGTGCGGGTCGCAAGCGAAATGCATGATGCGATGGACTACAATCCGTTTGAGGGCTTCGAGATCACCGGCTGGCCGGTCACCGTGCTGAACCGGGGCAACCGGATCGTTGACGGTGGCGCGTTGGTTGCCAGCCCCGGCGACGGAAAATTCGTTGCCCGCAAGCCGATCGACCTGACCGGGATGACCGGCCATCAGGCGGACGAGTTGAACCCGGCGAAGAATTTCGGCGCGAGGATTGCACCATGAGCTCCGGTCCGATTGTTGTCATCAATCCAAATTCCAACGAGGCGGTCACCTCGGGGCTGGACGACGCGCTGGCGGCGTTTCGGTTTGCCAGCGGCCCCGGCATCGAATGCCTGACGCTGGCGGAAGGCCCGTTCGGGATCGAGAGCCAGTTGCATTCCGATCAGGTGGTGGTGCCGCTGGTGCGCCTGGTCGAGCGGCGGCCGGATGCCTCGGCCTTCGTTATCGCCTGCTATTCAGACCCCGGCATCGATGCCTGTCGGTCGATTGCCAAGGTGCCGGTGTTTGGCATCCAGGAAAGCGGGATGCTGACTGCGTTGGCCCGTGGCGACCGGGTCGGGATCATCGCCATCGCAGAGGCTTCGGTTGCCCGCCACCGGCGTTACATGCGCCGCATGGGCTTGGGTGACCGGGTGGTGACCGAGCTGCCGCTGAACATGAGCGTTGACGAGACGGCGCGCGGCAACCGCACGTTTGAGCGGCTGGTCGAGGTTGGCGGGCAGCTTGTCGGCCGAGGCGCCGACGCCATCGTTCTAGGCTGTGCTGGAATGGCGCGCCATCGCCAGCCTTTGGAGGACAAGTTGGGGGTGCCGGTGATCGACCCGACCCAGGCTGCAGTGGCGATGGCGATGGGGGTCGTGCTATCGGCGGGGTAGCGACCGGTGATGCGGTTGAACAGTTTCACCCTACGATCAGGGCAGGACGGGGCCACCACCTAGGCCGTAAAAATGCTCCGAAATGCCGTCGAGGGTGGTGTTCCAGACCTGCCCGAACTGCGCCAGGCGGGTCAGTGTCTCGTCGAGATAGCGGATCCGGTGCGGCATGCCGAACAGCCAGGGGTGGATGCCGAGGGTGAAGCTGCGCCCGGAGGTGGCGCCTTCGGTGTGGAGCACGCGGAAGGCTTCCTCGACCAGCGCGGGCAAGCGTGGGGTCAGCAGGCGGCGGTGCCACAGCAATTGCACGTCGTCCCATTCCGATTGGCACGGGATCGACAGGATCGGCGGCGTGGTGGTCATCCAGTACGGCTGGTCATCATTGGGCCAGTCGGCGAGGTATTTGAAACCCTGTGCGGCCAGCAGATGCGGGGTTCGCGCGCTGTGGCCGAAGTCTTGCGATATCCAACCTTGCGGGGGCTGGCCGGTCATCCGCCCGATGTTAGCTGTGCAGGCACCGATCAGGTCCGCCTCCTCAGCCTCAGCCATGGCGCTCGAGACCATGCGGGTGGCGTGGCTGCCATGGGCGGCGAACCGCCAGCCGCGGCGCAGGCATTCCTCGACCAGCACCGGGTAGCGCTCAATGGCGGCGCTGTTGGCAGCGACGGTGGCGGTCAGGCCGTGGCGGTCGAGCACCTCGAAGACCCGGAAGATGGCGATCCGGGCGCCGTATTCGCGCCAGGTATAGCTGCGGTAGTCGGGCCGGAAATCGCCGAAGGCGTCGCGAAAACGCGGGTCAACAAGGGCGCCTGGTGGCGGTTCGGCCTCCCAATGTTCCAGATAGACCACTGGCGCAAAGGCGACCCGCGCGCCGTCGGGCCAGGCCAGCGGCGGGCGCCCCGGCATCGGCGAGAATGGGTAGAGGTCGTGGTCCATGCCGGGTGATCGGTAGGCGGTCATGGCGTGGCCTCCTGCGCCAAGAACCACTCGGCGATCTGGCGCCCGGTTGCCAGCCAGACCTGATCGTGATCGACAATATGGCGCAGCGCCCACTCCAGCGCGCGGATCCGGTGTGGCTGACCCATGATGAAGGGATGCAGGGCGATGCAGACCACCCTGCCCTGCTCGGCGCCCTCGCGCCACAGGGTATCGAAATGGTCGATGATCATCTGGGCGAAATCATCGGCCTCGATGTGGTGGCGCCAGACCATCGCGTCGTTGATGTCCATCTGGTACGGGATGGTGATCAGGCGACCCGAGCGAACATTCATGCGCGTCGGCTGGTCGTCGTGGTACCAGTCGCAATAGTAGGTGATGCCCGCGTCGGCCACGAGATCCGGGGTGTTGCGGGTGAAGGTGGCGGCAGGCGAGAACCAGCCGGCGAGTTGCTGCCCGGTGAGGCGGCGGTAGGTCGCGACGCAATCGGCGATGACGGCGCGCTCCGCGTCTTCGGGCATGTTCCAGTGGTATTGGGTGTTGTAGATGCCGTGGCACATGACATCCCAGTTGCGCGCCATCGAGGCCTCGAAGATCTCCGGATAATGCTCCCAGTTTGCCATGTTGAGCGACAGGGTGCAGGGGATGCCGAGCTTGTCGGTCACCTCGGCCATGCGCCACAGGCCGACCCGGTTGCCGTAGTCGCGGAGGCCATAGCCAAGGATGTCCGGATGCGGCATTCTGGGCCACGGATCGCGGGGGCCAACGGGGTTGGGCAGGAACTCGTAATGCTCGACATTGGGCACAACCCAGACCGCCACGCGGGCGCCGCCGGGCCAGACCAGCCGGGGGCGCTGGGTGATGGGGGAATAGGGGACGCGGTCCTCGATCATCGGACGCATCCTTGGTGGTGCGAAGGGAGAGATTGCGGATGGGCGAGATCGATCTGAGGCTGGCGGGTGGGATGGCGCTGTTGCCTGATGTTGGGTTGCGCGAAGTCGATATCCTGATCGCCGGGGGCCGCATCGCGGCCGTGACTGAGCGCGGTGGGGGTGCGGCGGCGGCTGAGACGGTTGTCGTCAAAGGGCTGACCGTGCTGCCGGGGGCGATCGACGCCCATGTGCATCTCGGGCATGGCGCCGATATCTCGCGCCCCCGGGTGCCGTCGGATGCCGCCAGCGAGACCGGTGCGGCGGCGATTGGCGGGGTGACCTGCATCATCCCCTATGTCATGAGCGCCGAGCCCTATGTGGGGGTATTCGACGAGCTGGTGCAGATCACGCAAGCCGGGGCGCGGATCGATTTCGGGCTGCATTTCGTCATCGCGACCGACGCACAGCTGGCCGAGTTGCCGGGTTATATCCAGCGCGGTGTGCCGAGCGCGAAGTTGTTCATGAACATTCGCGGCGACGAGGGCAAACGGCTGGGGTTGCCGGGCGCCGATGACGGTTTCCTGTTCCGGCTGCTGGAGGTGCTGGGCGCGCATGGCGGGGTACTGTGCCCGCACCCCGAGAACATCGAGGTCGCCTGGGTGCTGCGCGACCGGGTAATGGCCGCCGACCCGGAGGGCAAAGGTGGCCTGGCGACCTGGAACGCAACCCGCCCGCCGTTTGTCGAGGCCGAAGCGTTGAGCCGCGCCTGCTATTTCGGGCGGATCACCGCCACGCCGGTCCATGCGGTGCATACCTCGTCCGGCGAGGCGCTGGCTGCTGCCGTGCGCCAGCGCGAGGCGGGCAGCCAGGTCAGCATCGAGACCTGCATCCACTATCTGACCCACGACACAACCAGCGCTGTCGGCGTGGTCGGCAAGGTGAACCCGCCGCTGCGTCCGCCGGAGGATCGCGAGGCGTTGTGGAAGGGCATCCGGGACGGCCATATCGACACCATCGGCACCGACCACATCCACCGTCCGCTGTCGTCCAAGGATGGCAATATCTGGCAGGCGCAGCCGGGCTTTCCCGGCCTCGACGCCTTCCTGCCGGCGCTGATCACCGAGGGGCATGTGACGCGCGGAATTCCGTTGCCGCGGTTGATCGAGATGGTCAGCGTCAATCCGGCCCGCGCCATGGGGCTGGCGCGGAAAAAGGGGGCGATTTTGGTGGGGGCCGATGCCGACCTCGCGGTGCTGGATTTGGGCGCGCGCTGGACAGTGGATCGGGCCGGTCTGGCCACCGATGCCGGGTTCTCGATCTATGAGGGGCACGAGATGGCCTGCCGGGTGACGCATACCCTGTCGAGGGGCGCTTTCGTGGTCCGCGATGGGGCGTTGCAGGCTGGCGCCGTTGGCACCGGCAAGTTTGTCGCGCGGACACTGGAATAGGATCGATAGGCGCCAATCACTCACGGATGCACATGGCGGCAAAGAGCCGCCCGAAGTAGCGGGTCGGGCCGCGCAAAACGGCAGCGTCCTCAACCGCCGCGCGGCCGATGCCGATCTCGGTATCGATGCGGAACCGGGTGCCGAGCCAGCCGCGCAGACGGGGCGCCGGGATTGGGCGGAAGGGGCCCTGGTTTGGGATCTGGCCTTTCGACTCGACGCGCGCCCAGCGCCAGCCGTAGCGCGACCACATGTTGCGGGCGCTGACAACCAGCACGCCGCCCGGCCGCAGCACCCGGCGGGCTTCGTCCAGCATCCGCTCGGGCTGCGGGCAATGCTCGAGGATCTGCGGCAGCAGCACCGCATCGACGCTGGCGTCGGGGTACGGCAGGATGCCGCCTAACATCAGGTCGCCCTGGACCTGGCCGGAGGCGAACCCCTCGCGGCGCATCCGCTCGAGGATAAAGGTCAGGTTATTCTCTGATAGTGCGGCCACATGGAGCGATACCTCGGGCGCCAACATGCGGCGGAGTGCTGCGCTGTAGGTGCCGCCCCAAGGCATCACCTCGACCACCTTGGCGCCCGGCGGCAGGTCTGGCAGCAAACCGAGTTCCACCGCGGTCGCCTCGCCCTGGCGGCGCGAAACATAGACACCGGCCAACGGCGACTTTGCCCAGACCGCATAACCACGGAAATCACAAATCTGATCCCAGCTCCAACGAGCGGGATTCCACTCGGCGAAGGGATTGTCGTGGTTGCGGATGCGGAAGAATGGATAGCTTTCCGCCGATTTGGCAGGGTAGACGCAGACACCGGGGCGCGCGAAAGTTTGCCAGGAATGGACCTCGCTGAAGGGCCGCCGGGGTGCCTTCATCGTTGGCGCGGTGGGCTTGGCCCGGCCGATCGCCAGGATGCCTTGCAGCTCGAAAATCGGCGGCAGGTCCAGCATCTCGCGCAATGGCGCGTGTTCGCCGATCCCGGCGTTCCAGATGCACTGGAAGCCGCGCAAGTGCGCGCTTAACATCATATGGTAGCAAGCGCCTGCAACAGATTGAACAATTGAGAAGTTTCCGTGCGTCCAACCCTTCTGAAAGCACAGGAATACCAATGCCGAACACTCGGAGAAATGGTGGTTTCCGCCTGATATCTCATGCGCCCGGCGCTTCATGTCGGGGTCGGTGACGATGATGAAGTGCCAGTTCTGCTGATTGCAGGACGAGGGCGCCTGGGTGCCGTCGCGGACAATCTCGGCCAGGATTTCCGGGGCAATCTCGGTGCCGTCGAAGTCGCGGCATGAGTGACGCATCGCCAACTGATCGAGCAGGCGCCTCCAGTCGGGTGCTGCCCCCGGCTCGTCGTCCGGAGCGGGGGTCGTTGGGTGGCTGGCCATCTCCATTCTCGCCTCGCAATCGTTGCCCACCGGCGCGCCTGATCCGTTAGCATTCCGTTGACAGCGGAGGCAGGCGTCGCGAGAGTATCCATCGTTGACTGCCCAAGGGGGGAGAACCTGTCAAGTTCCCAATGTCGCGCCAGCTGAACGTGGATCCGTCGAAATCACCGTGGTTGCGCGTTAGGGGATCAGGCACTCAGCCAAAACGGCAGCCGTGAAACACCGGAAAAAGCCACCAAGCCCGCATTACCCAGATGATCATGTAATTTGACGACACCGAACCCGGATTCTGCTATAAGAATCATGCAGTTGGAGCAGATATGGATCAGCGGATATGGCACACCCGATGGGTGAATCGAAACAGGGGTGCCTTCGGGTCGATTTTGACCACCGTCTGAAGCTGGAGTTCCACGGGTCCAAGGTCACTACTGACGCCGGTTTGCTCGCCTATCGAGAGCTTGACGCCTCCGTTGAACTTACTGAGATGGCTGGCGATGTTCTTGCCGACAGTCGTACCGGCAAGAACGGGCGGCATGGCATGGTCGGCCAGTTCCGCCAGTCCGTTTTCGGACGCCTTGGCGGCTACGACGACGTGAACGACGCCGACCGGCTCAGCCTCGACCCGGTCATGCGGTGGATCGTCGGCGGCCATGCCGTCACCAAACAGGCGGCCTCGAGCAGTCAGATGGGGCGCTTCGAGACGGAGGTTCTGGCCACCGAGGAAAACCTCACCGCGCTTGGTGATCTTTCCGGCCGATGGATCGACCGCGTTCATGACCGTTGCCCGCCGAAGAAGATCATTCTCGACATGGACAGCAGTGTCAGCCCAACCCACGGTGCTCAGGAAGGCTCGACCTACAACGGGCACTTCGGTTGCACCTGCTATCATCCCCTGTTCGTGTTCAACCAGTTCGGCGATTTGGAACGGTGCGCCCTGCGTCCCGGCAACGTTCACAGCGCCGATGGCTGGCGCAAGGTGCTGGAGCCGGTAGTGGCACGCTACAAGGAAAGGGATTTGCGTCGGTATTTCCGGGGCGATGCGGCTTTCGCCTCACCGGACATCTATGAGTTTCTGGAAGATGAGGGCTTCCTGTACGCGATCCGTTTGCCGAAGAACCAAGTTCTTCTGGAAAGCATCTGCCATCTGCTCACACGCCCCGTTGGCCGCCCGCCGAACCATGTGCGGCGCTATTACGCCAGCTTCAGCTATCGGGCCAAAAGCTGGGACAAGGCCCGCCGCGTCGTCGCCAAGGTGGAGTGGCACCCCGGCGAACTGTTTGCCCGTGTCGGGTTCATCGTCACCAACCTGTCCCGTTCCGCCGAGCGGGTAACATTGTTCTACAATCAGCGGGGCAAAGCGGAGCAATACATCAAGGAAGGCAAGAACGCGATCAAATGGACGCGGCTGTCATGCCTCAAGTTCTGCAACAACGCCGTTCGGCTCCAGCTTCACGCACTGGCCTACAATCTCGCCAATTTCATGCGGACGTTGGCGTTGCCGAAGGAGGTCGAGCACTGGTCGCTGACCACGCTGCGGGAGAAGTTGGTGAAGATCGGTGCCAAGGTGGTCAGCCATGGCCGCTACGTCACGTTCCAATTGGCCGAGGTGGCGGTGCCGAGGGAACTGTTCCGGAAAATCTTGAGCCTGATCGATGATCTGCGACCAAGACCCGCCCCGGCGTAGGCCGGGGACATCGACGGCGAGGTGAAAACGACAGGAGGGGTGTGTCTGAATGGCGGCAAATCTGGCCAAATGGCCTTCCAACCGAGGGCTGATCTCCAAAATCAGGCCATCGGATGGCTGCAAAGGGAATACAGTTCCCTCGACGGTGGTACGGGGGTATGATCTCCGCAAACCTAGAGGTCATCTGGGCAATGTCGGCCAAGATACCAACGGTAACGTTGCAGACAAAGACCACCAACCGGAAAGGGAGAGAACCATGAGCCACCCAATCAAGATGTTGTTCAAAGTCGCCACCGTGCTTGGCGCGTTCGCCATCGCGAGCGCCGCCCAAGCGGCGCCTGAGTTCAAGCTTCGCTGGGGCCACTACCTGCCGAACAGCCCGTTCGTGCAGATCGAGAAGGACTTCGCCGAGCACGTCAAGGAGCGCACCGGCGGCCGGGTCGAGATCGAGATCACCTTCGCCAGCGGACTCGGCAAAGGCGACGAGCTGATGACGCTGGCCGGACGCGGGGCCATCGACATGGCCTCGGTGGTGCCGGGTTACTACGCCGACCAGCTGCTGTTCTGGAAGGCCTACCAGATTCCGTTCGTCTTCAATTCGCCGCGCCAGGCGATGGAGATCGCGGCCGAGACCTACCAGACGCTGCCGGCCTTCTCGGAGGAGCTGGACAAGTTCGACGTGAAGTTCCTGTTCCATCAGCCGCTGGGCTCGTACTACATGACCGGGCCGGACGAGAATTGCGACAATATCGCGGGGCTGTCGGGCAAGAAAATCCGCAGCTTCGGCGCCGACATCCCGAAGATTTTCCAGGCCATCGACGCGGTGCCGGTCACCGTGGGCTTCGGCGACATCTACGAGGCGGTGCAGCGCGGCACGCTTGACTATTCCTTCATCAACCGCGGCAACATCAATGCGATCAAGGTCTACGAGCCCGGCAAGTATAGCTGCGGCCCGGTGATGTCGATCGTCGGCCACCTGATCGTCATCGGCAAGAAGACCTGGGACAGCCTGCCTGCCGATATCCAGGAGATCATGATCGACGAGGGGCTAAAATCCGGCAAGGCCTATATCGACGACATCGAGAAGGCCGAGATAGCGGCGGGCGAGGCCATGATGGCCAAGGGCGCTGTGATCAAGCCGATGAAGGATGGCGAGATGGCCAAGTGGAAGGCGGCCGCCCCCGACATGCTGCAAGACTGGGTCGATGACATGACCGCGCGCGGCGACGGCGACCGCGCCAAGGAAGCTGCAGACTTCTGGCGCTCGAAGATCGGCAGCTGATCCGCATCTCGAGATCGGCGCGCGGCGGTTTCCCTGACCGGGAGCCGCCGCGCGGTATTTCCCATTGCGCCAAAGGATGCCTGAAACTGTGAGAGTGCTCGCGAAATTGCTTGAGCGGCTCGCCTTTGGAGTGCTGCTGGTGGGCGGGATCGGCATGTTGATGTCGATGTTCCTCGGCGTCGCCGACGTGGTCGGCACCCAGGTCCTGCACGTACCGGTTCCCGGCCCCTTCGAGATCACCGAGAGCACCATGGTCGTCATCGTCTTCGGGGCGCTGACCTATGCCCAGATCCGCCGCGCCCATATCCGGGTCGAGCTGCTGTATACCCGCATGGGGCCGCGGGTGCGGGCGGCGCTGGACGTGTTTGCCGGGCTGTGCGGGCTGGTGTTCTTCGGGTTGCTGCTGTGGCAGGCCTGGATGGAGGCCGCATACAGCCTGAAGATCGGCGAGGCGACTGACGGGCTGATCCGCTTCCCGCTGTATCCCGCCCGGATCGTGCTGGCGGCGGGCACCGGGCTTCTGGTGCTGCGTCTGGCGCTGGACGTGGTCATGGACATTCCCCGTATCGCCACCGGTGCGCCCCCCGATATCGCCGAATCTTTGCTTTCCGACCCGTATTCCGGGCCGGGCAGCGGCGTCTGAAAGGACCGGACCAATGCTCGATCCGGGAACCACCGGCATCATCGTCATGGCGCTTCTGGTGGTCCTGCTGACCGCCGGGGTGCATATCGGCATCTCGCTGGGGCTGGGCGGCATCCTCGGCATGTACCTCGCCATCGGCCCGAACGCCGCCTGGGGGCAGCTGGCGACGATCCCGTTCTCGACCACCAACAACTACGACCTGGCGGTGATCCCGCTGTTCATCCTGATGGGCTCGCTGGCGACCCAGGCGGGGTTGACCACCGATCTCTACAAGGCGGCGCATGCCTGGCTGGGGCGGCTGCCGGGTGGGTTGGCGATGGCCACCACCATGGCCTCGGCGGCTTTCGGGGCGGCTTGCGGCTCGACCATCGTCAACGCCGCCGTCTTCACCAAGATGGCGATGCCCGAAATGACCCGCTTCGGCTACGACAAGCGCCTCAGTGCCGGCTGCATTGCCGCCTCGGGGACGCTGGCCTCGCTGATCCCGCCCTCGATCCTGATGGTGATCTACGCCATCATCACCGAGCAGTCGGTCGGCCGGTTGCTGGTCGCCGGGCTGATACCGGGGCTGCTGTCGGCGGCGATGTATCTGCTGTGCATCTATGTCTGGGTCAAGCGCCGCCCCGAGATCGCGCCGAAGCTGGATTTCGCCATCACCCGGGCCGAGCAATGGCGATCCTTGCGCGGGGTCTGGGGCATCGCCTTCCTGTTTACCCTGGTCATCGGTGGCATTTATACCGGTTGGTTCGTGCCCACCAATGCCGGGGCAGTGGGCGCCTTCGGGGCCTTCCTGATCGTGGCGGCAAAGCGCCGGATGAGCCGGGCGACGCTGATCGACACGTTCAAGGATGCTGGGATCACCACATCGACCATCTTCATCATCGTCATCGGCGGTATCCTGCTGGCCCGGTTTCTGACCTATACCGGCCTGGTCACCGAGATTTCGGACTGGCTGCTGGGGCTGGGCCTGCCGCCGCTGATGTACCTTCTGGCCTTCGCGGTGCTGTACCTGATCCTCGGCATGATGATCGAGCCGATCGCGATCATGGTGATGACGCTGCCGGTGATGTTCCCGATCATGGTCGGCGTCGGCTACGACCCGATCTGGCTGGGGGTGATCTCGATCAAGCTTGCCGAGATATCGCTGATGACGCCACCGGTGGGTCTGAACGTCTACGTGGTGCGCAGCGCCTCGCCGGTGCCGCTGACGCTGGAGCAGGTGTTCGCCGGGGTGATGCCGTTCCTGCTGACGGATCTGATCACGCTGACCTTGCTGATCGCCTTCCCGAGCATCGTGTTGTTCCTGCCTAATCTGATGATGTGAGCGGGTTAGTCCCGGACTTCGCGGAGCGCAGCCGTTAGTCGTGCCAGCGTGGCGGCATGGTCCAGGGCGAGGATTGCCTGAAGGATGGCCTCGACGGACCCATTCGCCATCGCCCGGCTGGCATTCGCGCGAAACTTTGCAATGACCTCGGCGTCCTGCACTGGCCGGTCGGGCGCGCCGCGGACATTGTCGAGCCGGTGGTGGAGGGTCTGGCCGTCGTTCAGGTGGGCCTCGACCAGCGCTTCGAAACGCTGTGGGAATGAATGGCTTTCCATTGGTTGCCATTCGATCTTTCGCGCGACGTCTATAATCATTGGATTGGGCGCCGCGGCGAAGGTCGCGACGTCGACGTGGCCGTCTACCAGTAGCGCCGCCAGGCAATAGGCCAGACCCCATTTGGCGTCGTAGCCGCTGGCCGGGTTTTGGCGCCGGTCCCATGGCTCGCAGATCAGCGGTGCCATCGGCGGTGGAACGTGGCAGGTGATGCGGTTGAAGGTGCCGAGATGCAGCCCGTCATTGATCAGCGCCTGCATCGCTTCGAGGAAGGGGTGAATGTAGTGGCAGCACGGGTACGGCTTGAAGGCGGCATCGGGCAGGTGCCAGATAACGCCCAGATCGTCCAGATGCGCCGACAGCCGCCCGGCCGCTTCAGGGTCGCGGGCGAAGGCGTCGAGGAAGCCGAAGCGGCCCTCGACGATGGTCTCCGGTCCGGTCATGCCGGCGTCGGCCAACGCCACGGCGGCAATGCCGGTATGGGCGGCCCAGCCGGGGTGCAGCGCCTTGACCGTGGAGCCGTCGCTGAGGAACGCCAGCAGGCCGGACGCCTGACTGCCGGCGATGCCGATGGCCGAAACCGCCTGGTCCTCGCCCAGTCCGCTGATGGCCGACGCCGCCACCGCCGCGCCGACAGCGCCGCCGGTTGCCGATATCTGGAATCCGTTGGCCTGGTAGGCGCCGGGTGCGGCGAGGCCGAGGCGGATCATCACCTCCCATGCGGCGATGTAGGCCGCGAGCAGGCGGGGGCCGTCGGCCTGACAGTCCTCGGCCACCGCCAGCGCCGTCGGGGCTGCGACCGACCCGCCATGGACCACCGAGCCGATATGGGTGTCGTCGAATTCCAGCGAATGGATCAGCGCGCCGTTCACCAGTGCCGCCATCGTCGCCGACAGGCCACCGGCGCGTCCGAGCACGCTGGCCGGTCCATCACCGCCACCGATCCGCCGGGCGCCATCGGCCCAGTTGGCCGCAAGCGGAACCGTCGAGGCGGCCAGCCCGACCCCGATGGCGTCGAGCAAATGCAGCTTTGCCGATGCCACGACCGGGGCCGGAACGTCCTCCACCTGCAGCCCCGCGGAGAAACGGACGATGCGTCGGGCGGCGGCGCTCATGCCTCGCCCTTGACCTCGGCGGCGGCGCGCAGGCCGGCGATCCGGCCGAGGCCCAACGCGGTCAGCAGGCCGTTGCCGGAGGCATAGCCGCCAGCGCCACTGCGCCCGCTGATGCCTGCCGCAGCACCACCACCGGCAAACAGGTTTGGGATCACGCCGCCACCGGCCCGCTGGACCCGGGCATAGTTGTCGATCAGCAACCCGCCTTGGGTATGGAACAGCCCCGGCTTGAAGGTAACGATGGCGTAGGGCGGCTGCAATGGCGCCAGCGCGAATTTAGTCCGCCCGAGGGGGTCGGCGACCTGACCCCGAGCCGCCGCGTTATAGGTCTCGATCGTGGCCGCCAGCCCGGCTGGATCGACCCCGCCCGCCTCGGCCAGGGTGCGTGGCGTGTCGGCCCAGAGCACAGCGCCCATCCGGGCCATTTCGGCGTATTCCTCCTCCCGCGTCGCGATGTCGTGGATGCGCCGGTCGTAGATCGCATAGGCGAGGTCGCCCTGCGCCATGACGTTGGGGGCAAAGCCGGAATATCCTGCATCCTCGTTGCCAAAGCGCCGCCCATCGGCGCTGACCAGAATTCCGCCCTTCTCGATGGTGGTCCAGGACAGCAGTTGACCCTGCGGATAGGCCACAGCCGCATAGCCCTGATAGGCGGCCATGTTGCCAAGCGCCGCACCATAGCGCTGGCCCCAGAGCACCGCCTCGCCAGTGCT
>Ga0307379_10001847_pt1 | contig 32266 bp, 33 predicted proteins | sample UN2MG_FD_202237 | JGI IMG/M metagenome (GOLD analysis project Ga0307379, IMG submission 202237) | Soil microbial communities from Risofladan, Vaasa, Finland - UN-2 | ecosystem: Environmental > Terrestrial > Soil > Coastal area > Acid sulfate soil | place: Finland: Risofladan, Vaasa | collected...
TAGTTGTTGCCGTGGATGATCAGCACGCCTCCCGGGAGAATTGCATCGTACATCGAGGCGAGCGACTTCTCCAAGTCCTCGTCGGTCAGCACGTGAGGAAGCGAGTTGCCGAGGCAGGTGACCGCATCGAACATGCCGACGACGTCATCGGTGAAGCCGGCCTTGACGAACTCGATCTTGCGGTCGCCCGCATTCTGCCTGGCCTTTTCGATCATCTTATCGCTGATGTCCGCCCCGACGACAAAGTAGCCCCAATCATGGAAGGCGATGGCATGCATGCCCGTCCCGCAGGCGGTGTCGAGAATCCTCCGAACGCCGTACTGTCTAAAGATGCTGGTGAGGAAGGGCTTCTCCCGGCGGAGGCGAGGCCCCCAGGAGATAAGAAGGTCGTAGGATTGGGCGAGATTGTCGTACAAGTCGGTCACAGGGGCCATTCTCCTTGATAGACTATATTGGCGGGGCCGGAGACGAACAGGTCGCCCTTGTTCGGCCACTCGACCAGCAGGCTGCCGCCGGGGGAGGTCACTGTGGCGCGAGTTCCCGCGAGGCCATTCAAGTTTGCTGCTACAAGCGCGGCGGATGCGCCGGTGCCGCATCCCATGGTCGGACCGACTCCCCGCTCCCAAGTCCTGACCCTCAAAGACTCAGGCGACTCGCGCGCGCACCAGGTGACGTTGATCCTCTCGGGAAATGCGGGATGGTTTTCGATCTCCGCGCTCACCGAGGGGATGGTCTCCCAGAACGATTCCAGGGGCGCACAGATCACGGCATGAGGAGTGCCGATCACGACGGCGGTGATGTTGAGCGTCTGTCCCCCGACCTCCAATGGGTAGTTGATCAACTCGCCGCTGAGCGTGGAAGGGATATCGGCCGCCTGGAGGGAGGGCCGGCCCATGTTCATCTTCACGCCCCCGATAGATCGGGGCGGGCAGCCTTCGATGATCTCCGTTCGGCGGAGGCCGTCTCTCGCCTCGAAGACGATGTCTTTTTTCTCAGTCAACCCCTCGGCATGGACGTAACGCGCCATGCACCGAAGGCCGTTGCCGCATGAATCGGGCGTGCCGTCGGGATTGAACATCAGCATTTTGAAGTCGGCCTTGTCCGAGGGCTTGAGCACCAGCAAGCCATCCGAGCCGACGCCGAAATGGTGGGCGCATATTTTGATCGCGAGCGCAGGCCAGTCCATCTCAGGCAAGGCAAGGGCATCTATGAGAACGAAGTTGTTTCCGATTGCTTCGACTTTTGTAAACGGGACGGTCAACTCATTTCCTCGAAGCGGAATTCCGCGGTGGAGGCGACGGCATTGAACCATTTCAACTCGGGGTCAGCCATGAGAAACCACCATGCCGAGGGACGATGATTCGTGTAAGTCAGACCCTGGGAAACTAGAATGGCGTCACGCACCAGCCAGAGGCGCGCAAGCTCGGCCTCATACTCGATCAGGTCCACGGCTCGCCGGGCATTGACGGCTTCCTCTCCATTCTCGAGGGATCGGACCTCATGCTTCAGTTGAAGACTGCGGTTGTGGGCCTGGTTTGCCTCCTCGCGCTTGGCCTCGATCTGCTTTTCCAACTCGGCGCGAAGCTCCTCCTGCGAGCGCAGTTCCTGCAGGATGGCGGCGTCATTCTTGCCTTCGAGGGCGATGCGATCCATCTCATCCTTGAGGGGCTTGACTTTCTCGCGGAAATGCTCGCCTTTCTCCATTTCGAGCTGTTGGACCTCCTGTTTGATCTGATGGCTGAGGTCCCTGAGTCGAACGGATTCCTCCTTGAGCGGCCTGGCCTTTTCCGAAAGGTCGAGGACGGTGGCATAGGCGTTCATGTGGGTCTCGATGCGCTCTCTCCACGGATCGGCCTGCTGCTCGATCAGGAAGGCCAGAAGCTCGTCGAGGCTGGTGGTCGCGGCGATCCTTTTGAGCAATTCCTCCTGCTCGCGGACGGTTGATTGCCAGGAATCGGCGAACTCGCGGGACGTGATCTCCCCCTGACGGAATGCGGCGGCAAGGTGACCTGGGAGGCTGAAGGTCGCATCGCAGGCAGAGAGGCAGTCCCACGTATGGTAGTTCACGCGCAATATCGGATAGAAGGGCAGATTGACGCCACGCTCCTTCATGAGAGCGGCCATCTTCCGGCAGCGAGGCACGTAGGCGGACGCCTGCTCGTGGAGAACGAAGACGAACTCGCGGGCCATCATGAGCACAAGGGTGAGCGCCTTGCCGACGAGCGCGACTTCCGGCCCGAAGTGATCCTCGATCAACGAGGCGAGCGCTCCGGGAGTCGTGGGCAGTACTTCGCCGGGAAGAGTGATCGGCTCTTCCATATCAATGACGACATGGTTGTCACGCAGGCAGATCGTTCCCCTGCCCTTTCGCGGCACAACCAAGTCGAACGGAATCGCGCCGGGCGGGAATCGGTCGAGAGTATACGTATCCGAGCCCCGAACGGCGAGGTCGTAGGCCTCCTGACATGCGGCTCGCGTTTCGGGGTTCAGGAATGCGCCAAGCAGGTTGAACCTGGGCAGGCCGGCGGTCGAGCGATTGAACGTGAAGAGGCGGGATGCGCCGCTGACCTCCAGGTTCTCCGATGTGCCAAGAAATCGCTCGTAGAAGCGCACCAGGAAATCGCGGAACATGTCCGTGATAGAGTCGTCGGGATGCGAGTCGGCGTAGTCTCGGACCTCGGCAATCAGCTCGTCTGCGACCCGCCTGCCACGGGTCGAATCCACAACAGAGAGGGCGTCCAGCGTGTGATGGAATCCCCACTCGAGCAGCTCGATGAGATGGGGCAGAGAATCCTCGAGGGGGATGCAACATGCGATCTCCGTGCCGGCGTCGGTGTGAACCAGCCCTCGCCATCCCCAGGCCTCGGTCGCCATATCCATGAGCGCGGCGCGACCGGCGGGGAAGTCCTTGGCAATCTTGTCCAGGCGGACTCCATTGGCGGCCAGTTGTTCGCGGGTGGGGATGGTCTCGCTCCCGAACAAGGCGGATATTTCGCCGGTCGCCGCCCAGAGATCCTTGGTCGAGCCATCGTTGTGCGGAAGAATTCCCCAGCCGTGGAGATCGAGGGTCGAAGGGACCTTGGAAAAGTAATCGGCGTCATGGATGCCGATGATCATCCGACACTCAGGGTACTGCTCGTTGAGGCGCCGCTGGAGGATGGCCTTCATGGGCTCGTCCCAGTAGACGGTCTGCCCGAGGGCGAGTAGTTTCACGCAGGGAAATTCGGTTTTCAGACGGCGAAAGACTTCAGACATTAGACTTTAGACGTTAGGGCTTGGACGGCAAATGATAGCATAACAGCCCGGCATCAGTCCATCACGGGACGATCAGCTTCGGTTTGAAATCAATGATATCAGCCGACGCCACATGATAGTTTACCCCATCCACGGGGCCTTCCAGCCAATTACCGAGGCCGAGATGGACGTGGCCGTACACGAGAATGTCAACCGAATACCGAACGAGCAGATGGGCGAAGTCATTGGGCTGGAGGCGCTCGTCGAACGGGGGGAAATGGAGCATGGCGATTTTCAACTGTGCTGAGGAAGGGATGGACTTGAGGCCGTTTTCGAGATAGGTGAGCTCGCGTTGCGTGATGAGTGATGAGTGATCCGTAATGCGTAATCCGTAATCCGTAAGAGCAGAATCGCCCTCTGGCCCACTCGCCCCATCGCCCCCTCGCCCCATCGCCCCCTCGCCCCTTCGGGTCTCCCAGTCAATGCGCCAGCCGCGGGTGCCGGTGATGCCTATGTCGCCGATCATGGTGGAAGTCCCCTGGAGGAAGGTCATGTTTCGGTCAACCTCGCGCTGGATCTTCGAGGTTTGCTTCCTGTGCCACCAGTAATCGTGATTGCCGCGAATGAGGACCTTGCTGCCCGGAAGATCGGCGATGAAGTTCAGATCGGGCATGGCCTCGTGAAGCCGCATGGCCCAGGATGAATCGCCGGGGAGCAAGACGGTGTCGGACTCGGATACCGTTTCCAGCCAATTGCGCTTGATTTTCTCGGCATGACCCTCCCAGGCAGGCCCGAAGATGTCCATAGGCTTGGGGGTGAAGAGGGAGAGATGGAGGTCTGAGATGGCGTAGATGGACATAGCTTCACCGGAAGCCACCTCGGAACAGTGTCTGATTTGCCCGGGCGGCAACACCCTCCTACTTAGAAATGATAGCATGAGCAAAGGCATCAGTCAATGGCGGTACAATGAGGGGGTCAGGCAAGGTTAACCTCCCCGTGACTTAAAGACATGGAGAAAAAACGGTCGGCTCCTCCAGTAGCGTAGAGGAACCGACCGTAACGATGTCTGTTTCGACACACTGGGCGCGTGCGTCTAGAAGCCCGAGAACAACTCTACGAAGAACAGGTTGTTCTGCACTTTGCCGACTCCCGCGGGCGGCTTCTCGTCATTTATATCATACTCATACTGCAGCCAGAGTCCCCTCCTGAGGGGTTGAATATGGACAGACTGGTTTGCCGCGTATAGCTTGCGCAGCAACGCTGTTCGTGGACACATTAGGTCTGACTGTCTAGCCCCGGATGACTCATCCGGACCGCTCTTTGCGTGGTCTCTATTTTGCCCAACTGAGACCGACCCACCAATGCTCTCCGAAAGTACCACCCTTGAGCGTGAGTCCGGTGTCTTTCGGAGAAAAGGTGAGACCGGTGATTAGGTCCCTACCATCATGAAGAGCAATTGCACCAATCTGCGGGGTTAGCAACGCCTGAACTCCGCCGAACAGACCGCCGTGTCTGTCCTCACCGAGAAGGGTATAGTCCTTCGTGCCGAGACCCGCATGCAGCCTTATGATGGGAATGGAGGGCGGGCCTTGCGCCGGCAGATTGAGCGTCTTCGCTGCCATCAAGAACCACGATCGCCTGTCAGACCTCGGGTCCGCTCCTACTTGCGTGCCCAGGATGTTCCGCCCGCCCAAGACGACGTCGGGATTGGCCGGAGTCTCCCGAAGCAGTGACCAAGACGCATTGATTATGGTGTCATCACCGACCAGATCAAGGTCATAGCGATGTACATCCACCTCAAGTTGATCCGTAATCCCCATGTAGAATGTCTGTACGTTGACATTCTGGGGAGCACCCGCAGGCATGTCCAGGCCAATGTAGTAATAGGCCGCATCTATTTCCCCGCGCTTTAGCTGGTTGGCGGTCGGCACGGTTACGATATCCGCGGCAAAGGCAACACACGCCATAACCAACAACACCAGCGCAATCAAGGTTGTTCCTGTGGTTCTTACCACTTAAGTGCCTCCTTTTTTTTGATCTTTGCGATCTTGAATAATGCTTACAACCTACCAAGCGAATAATCCTCCTTCAACCACCCCCTCAGACAAAGAATCTATCTACAACTCACGTTTGTCTATCACTACGTGCCGTGACTTGCCTATTAGCTGCTCAAGCGTCCTGGGCTCCACCAGCCTGGTTTTCGGCGAGATGCCCAGAACCTGGCGAATCCTGCCGGCAACCCTTTCTTCGACCTCCACAAGATCGCTTACGGTGTCGGTGAACATGCTTTCCGAAACCTCTACCTGAATCTCCACGTCATCGGTCGCACCCCGGCGGTCTATCACCATTCGGAAGTGCGGCTTCGCTCCCTCCACTTCGGCGAGGATTGCCTCGATTTGGGATGGGAATACGCTGATCCCTTGAATGATGACCATATCGTCGGTTCGAGAGTGAATTCTCGACATGCAGGCGAGAGTTCGGCCACACTCGCACGGGCCGAAGTCCAGTGAGGCGACATCGCCGGTCCGGTAGCGGATGAGTGGGAGAGCCTCTCTGGTGAGCGTCGTCAACACCAGTTCGCCCTCTTGTCCTGGCTGGAGCACTTCGCCGATCTTGGGATCTACGACTTCGGCGATGAAATGATCCTCGGCGACGTGGAGGCCGCAGCGGCACTCACATTCCCAGGAGACGCCCGGCGACGCAACCTCATTCAGGCCATAGTAATCGGTCGCCGTGATCCCAAGCCGGCTTTCGATCTCTGCTCGAACTTTCTCCGGCCAGGGCTCTCCGCCGAACAAGCCGACTCGGAGTGAGAGCGCCCGGGAATTCACATTTGCCTGCTCCAATTGCTCGGCAAGAGACAGTGCGTAGCCGGCGTTACCCACAAGTGCCGTGACCTTGAAGTCCCGCATAACCGCAATCTGCCGTTCGGGGCTATCAACCAAGACCGGGACCATGGAAGCGCCGATCAGCTCCGCGCCGTACTGGAATCCGAATCCCGCCGCGAATAGTCCCGAGCCGAAGAGCACCTGCACGACGTCTTCCTTCTCCACTCCGCCGGCGGCAAGCACTCTTGCGGCCAACTCGCTCCAGTTGTGGATGTCGTTTGGAGTGTATCCGCTAACCGTGGGAGCGCCGGTCGTGCCGGAAGACGAGTGAATGCGCACAACGTCCCGCAGCGGAACGGCAAATGTATCATAGGGATAGCCGTCGCGGAGGTCCTGCCTCGTGGTCAACGGCAGTCTCGCGAGATCATCGAGCGACTTGATATCCTCCGGGCTGAGGCCGAGTTGGTCGAATACTCGCTTATAGAATGCCACGTTCTCGTAGGCTCGATTCACACTCGCCTGGAGGCGCTCCAGTTGAATTTGCTGGAGTTCGTCTCTCGGCATGGTTTCACGTCTACGATTCCAGATTGACATCGTCAACTCCGTGATGCGTGATGCGTAATGCGTAACCGGAAAAACCGGTCTTCCTAATCCCAAATGTGCCGATAGCCTTTGCCCAGGTAGGCGCGCTGAACTTCCTTGTTGTTCAGAAGCTCGGAGGCCGAATCCTCTAGGATGATCTTGCCGGTTTCCAGCACGTACCCCCGATCGGCGATCCCCAGGGCCGCCCTCGCATTCTGCTCGACGAGAAGGACGGTTGTGCCGAGGTCGCGGAAGCGGCTGATGACCCTGAATATCTCCTTCGCAACCAAGGGCGCCAGGCCGACTGACGGTTCATCTAATCCACAACGAGCACGCCGATGCCGGAGTCACGGATCTTCTGAATCATCTCCGCCAGATTCTCCATCGCCTGAGTATAGACTCTTCGTTCTTCTCGGCAGACCGACGGCAATCGGAATGCGCCCGTAGTCTGGCTGGGGCCAACTAAAATATCCTCCTGATGAGCCTATTCTTGTTACTTGTTTTGCAGAGTGCGTGCGGAATGCAGGCATTGGATTGCTGGGCGAGTTGGGGTATAATCTATCGGACTGGTCGGACAAGTCAGACAGGCCAGACCGGTCGGACCGGAGGTTCTTATCATGCAATCAGTCTCTGCAATTGCACACAGGGGATTCTCTAAAGCCGCTCCTGAGAATACATTGGCGGCTTATCGGAAGGCAATCGAGCTTAGGCCGGACTTCATGGAATGCGACGTCAGGCGAACGAAGGATGGGCAGTTGATAGTCATCCACGACAAAACAGTAGACAGGACCACCAATGGCAAGGGGCTTGTCGCCGATATGGCCATGGCCGAGTTGAGGCAGTTAAGCGCCGGGTCGTGGGTCGGGCCGGAGTTCGCCGGCGAGAAGCTTCCGACCCTGGAGGAAGCACTGGATTTGGCGAAGGGCAAGGTCGTCCTGGTGATCGAGATCAAGGAGGCGGGCACCGAGGATTTGGTAGTGGAGATGATCAGGAGCCGAGAGATGTCCGGGGAAGTGATGATCTGCTCGTTCCACTACAAGGTCGGGGTGAGGATGCCGGCGCTGGAGCCGCAAATCCCCTTCTCACCCATCATCCACATCCCCAAGCCTGCCGGGCCTGAGGAGGCAGTTCGATTGGCGGATGAAGCAGCGGCGGTGAATGGGGCGATCTGGGCCGTGAACTACCAGGCGATCACTCCGGCCCTCGTGGATGCCACCCACAGCGCGAATATGCTTCTGGAGGCATGGACGGTTGACGATGAAGCCGACATGCGCCGGCTGGTGGACTTGGGCGTTGATGTGATCGGGAGCAATGACGTGGGGCTGCTGATCAGAGTGCTCGGGGAGATGGGGGTCCGGACATAGGACCGATGGGACAGATAGGACCTTTGCCTCGGTGCGAGGCCGTGTGCTATAATCTCCTCATCCTCTGCAGGAGAAGTGCATGCCGGCCAAGCGGATTATCCCGTGTTTCGATGTGAAGGAAGGCAGGGTCGTCAAGGGGACGAAGTTCGTGAATCTCCGAGACGCCGGCGACCCCGTGGAGCTTGCCGCCCTCTATGACAAGGAAGGGGCGGATGAGGTCGTCTTCCTCGACATTACCGCCAGCCACGAGAAGCGTGACATTATCATTGACCTCGTCGCTCGGACTGCCGAGCAGGTGTTCATCCCATTCACGGTTGGTGGCGGCATCAAGAGCGTGGACGACTTCCGGCGAATTCTTAAGGCCGGGGCGGACAAGATCGGCATCAATACGGCGGCTGTCCAGAATCCAGAGCTGATCACCGATGCCGCCGATAAGTTCGGCGCTCAGTGCGTCGTGGTGGCAATAGACGCGAAGCGGACTACTCCCGGCCACTGGGAGGTCTATATCAACGGCGGACGGACTCCCACGGGCAAGGATGCACTGAAATGGGCGCAGGAAGCCGAGAGGCTCGGCGCGGGCGAGATACTCCTGACCAGCATGGATGCCGACGGCACGAAGGCCGGGTATGACATAGAACTCACCAGGGCGGTTGCCGAGCGAGTCAACATTCCGGTGATCGCATCCGGAGGAGCGGGAACTCCCGAGCACACGTATGAGGCGCTCTCCGAAGGCAAGGCAGAGGCGGCGCTGATCGCCTCGATGGTCCACTACAAGATGAACAGCATTCGGGAGATCAAGGAATATCTGGCAGCAAAAGGAATTTGCGTTAGACCAATCTTGTGAGGGGGAATTGTGGGCTTACTGGATCAGTTGAAATACGATGAGAATGGGCTGCTACCCGCGATTATTCAGGATGCCGAGAATGGCGACGTGCTCATGATGGGCTTCATGGATCGAACCGCCGTCGAGCGCACATTGACCGAAGGCAAGGTCTGCTTCTGGAGCCGCTCGCGGAAGAAGTACTGGGTCAAGGGCGAGACATCCGGCCATTTTCAACTCGTGCAGGGAGTCTACGTTGACTGCGATATGGATTGCCTGCTGGTGAAGGTGACGCAGGTCGGGGCAGCGTGCCATGAAGGATACAGGAGCTGCTTTCATCGAAAAGTAACTCCTACCCGAACCTTGGAACTGATCGCCGAGCGAATAGTTGATCCTAAGGAAGTGTATGGAAAATGAGCCGAAGTAAACGTCTTGTTCTACTCCTGGTCGCCGGTCTGCTCCTGCTGTCTCTTTCCTCGTGGGCGGGGCAGCGGCAGTTCACTATCCTCTACACCAATGACACGCACGACTTCCTCCTCCCGTTCAGCTACCCCGATCCAATCAATCCCAAGATCCAGTATGCCTCAATGCCGGTGATCAAGAACATCGGCGGGATTGCTCGGCGGGCGACCCTCGCACGGCAGATCAAGAATGAGGTCGGGGGCAATGCGCTATTCGTTGATGGCGGCGACATCATGGAAGGGCAGGCATTCGGCGTGATCTACAATGGCGCGGCCGACTTCGATGCGATGAACGCGGCCGGCTATGATGCCATGGTGCTCGGCAACCATGACTTCCAATGCTCGCTAGAGCAGTTTTACCGGAATGTCTGGACGCCCAGATTCGATATCCTTTGCGCCAATCTTCTTGACGTGAAGACCCATAAGATGATTCTTCCGCCTTATCGGATCTTCGATGTAAACGGCCTGAAGGTTGGGCTGGTGGGCGTTACGGCGGTGATTGCAAAAGATTGCAAGGCAGCTAAGGGTAATATGGATCTCCTGGATCCCTACGAGACCGCCGGGAGATTCGTGCCTATCGTGAGGCGGAAGGCAGATTTGGTGGTGGTATTGAGCCATCTTGGAAACGGCGAGGACGGCAAGCTGGCAAGGGAAGTGCCAGGGATTGACATCATAGTCGGCGCGCACTCGCATACGAGGCTACCCGAGCCGCAAGTCATCAACGGGGTGATAATCCTTCAGGATTACGAGAAAGGCGGGGAGCTGGGGCGGCTCGACCTTCAACTGGATAATGAGAGCGGCTCATACAAGATCATAGGCCAAAGCAACAAGCTTATCCCGGTCACCAGGGACATCCCCGAGGACAAGGCGACGGCCAAGGTCGTGAGTAAGTACTATGACCCTATCGCCAGGGAATACGGCCGGACTATCGGCGAGGCGACGGCAACCTTCTATGACGACCGCGATCGTGAGAGCACGGTGTCAAACCTGGTTTGCGATGCTATTCGCGAGAAGGCGAAGACCCCAATTGCATTCTATGGATATGCGGGGGCACGGGCGGACCTCCTGGCCGGGCCGATCAAGGGTTGGGACATCGCAACCATGCTGCCGTTCAAGAACAAGATCGTGATCATGGACGTGCCTGGGTCGAAACTCAAATGGCTCATTAACGAGCTCGACTACAAGCCGGTGGTCTCCGGCATGAGGTACCACACGGTTAAGAAGAAACTGGTCGAGGCGAACCTCCTGGACGGTACGCCGATCGAGGACAATGTGATCTACCAGGTCGCGTCCATTGACTGGCTCCAGGGACTCTACTTCAAGGATATCCACTTCCGGACATTGAACGTCACTTCCTATAAAGCGGTCGTGGATTACATCAAGACTCGCAAGACCATCTCGCCGGTCGCCGACGGGAGGAAGAAGATCGAGTGACCGCGGACCTGATCCTCAAGAACGGGCGGTTCTTCACCCTGTCGCCGGAATGTCCATGGACCTCGGCGGTCGCCATCAAGGATGGGCGAATCGTTGCGCTGGGTGATGAGGCGCTGGGGCTCGATGGGCCGAAGAGAGACCTCGAGGGCCGGACAGTGGTCCCCGGATTCACCGATTCGCATATTCACCTGATCTACTACGGCAACTCCAAGCTCAGGTGGGCGGACCTGGGTGGCTGCCGCTCGATTAGCGAGATTCAGGACCGGCTTCGGAAGCATGCCGAAAAAAGGCCCTCGGAGTGGATACTAGGCATCGGGTTCGACCATGAGATCCTCGCTGAGCGACGATTCCCCACCCGCCATGACCTGGATGAAGTCAGCCGCGATGCCGCGGGAGCGAGTGCCGCCGGAGCGAGCATCCCGATCAGTCGGGACATCCCGATCTGTCGGGACAAGCCCGTTTTCATTGTTCGCCTGTGCGGGCATGCCTGTGTGGCGAACAGCAAGGCAATTGAGCTTGCGGGCGCTGAGAAGCTTCCTTACCCGGGGAGGGAGACCGGCCTTTTCACCGAGAATGACCCCGGTCCGATCTGGCTGAAGATCCCCGACACGACCTTCGAGCAGACTGTGGAGGCGACCCTCTATGCCGCGAACCAGGCGAGGGCGACCGGGATCACGTGCGCTCACTGCCTGATAAACTCCATGGACGATCTTCAGGCGATCCGCCATTTGCATGGCTCGGGCAAACTCCCCATTCGCTTCTACGTCCAGGTGTCGTACGAGATGTTCGCCAAGTTGAAGGACGAGGGGTTCAAAAGCGGCATGGGCGACGACATGATGCGCATTGGCTCGGCGAAGATATTCGCCGACGGCTCGATGGGCGCAAGCACGGCGGCCTTGACCGAGGACTTCCTGGACAGCCCGGTCAACAGGGGGATACTCCTCCACACCGACGAGCAGCTTGCGGAGATGGTTCGGAACGTCCATCTTGCCGGCTGGCAGGCGGCGATCCATGCCATCGGAGATCGGGCGGTCGGGCAAGCCGTGGACGCGATCGAGGCGGCGCTGAATGAGACCGGCGAGAGTAACCTGGTTCGCCGGCATCGGGTCGAGCATGCGTCCATCCTTTCGGAGGAGCTGGTCGAGCGAATGGCGCGTCTGAAGATCGTTGCCGCCGTGCAGCCTCAATTCGTCATCACCGACTTCTGGACGATCAACCGAGTGGGACCGGAGCGCTACCGATGGTCATATCCGTTCAAGACCATGATGGAAAAGGGAATCCCCATGTCGCTCGGTTCGGACTGCCCTGTGGAGCGGCTGGACGCCTTCGAGCTGATCTACCGGGCCGTCAACCGCGATGAGTATTCGCCGAATGAGCGGCTTTCGGTGGAAGAAGTGATCAGGCTGTATGCCCTGGGCGGAGCTCATGCATCCTTCCAGGAATCGGTTCGGGGCTCGCTCGAACCGGGCAAGCTGGCAGACATAGTAATCCTCGACCGAGACATCTTCAACATCCCCGCTTCAGAGATCGCCGAATGCCGAGCCGAGCAAGTCTTAGTCAGCGGCCGGTAACTTCACCTAAATATCCCCAGTATTCCTACCAATAATCGAGTTGAGGCTTCATCCTTCTTGATGAACGAACTTAGCTGAGGTGCTGTCATGGCAGACTCCGGTTTCAGCATTGCGCTTCGCAACTGTGCAGGCATACCCGTGGTGGAGCTTGTTGGCGAGATCAACAAGAAGACTATTGCGACGCTGAATGACATCCTGGGTAAACTGATAAGGGCCGGTCATTACAACGTGATGCTGAATCTGAAGCGAGCCGATTGGCAGCGAAGCGCCACCCTGGAATCGCTGAAGAAAGTGGCAAGAATGTTCCAGGTCCATTATGGGAACGTTGACGTGATAGCGGACAAGGAGCAGATAAGCGGACTGAGCAAGTTGCGGCTGGACAGCCTGTTCCGGTTTTGCACATCGGAGGGCCAGGCGCTGATTCGCATCAAGAAGCTCCCGCCTCAGTCGGCGACGGGAATAGTGCCGATGCCCGCACATTTGAGTGATAAGTAATGACTGAGCCTGATACTAAACTACGGATAGTGAACGTGATGGACCCCGTGATGTGTCTTCGGTGCCCGAACGCTCACATTGCCGAGGTGCTATTCACCGACGGGTCTACCCGGAAGATGTTCTACTGCTCCAGACTGGATTGCGATAACTGGTGCTATGAGGAGAAGACGGATTCGGACGTAGGCGAGCAAGCCGCCTGACGACCTTCAGATTTTCGGATAGCAAGGGCGAGCAGAACTTCGGGCTGGGGGCAAAGATGCTCCCGGCCCGAAGTCTTTCTGGGGGAAGGTTCTAGGTTGTAGGTTATAGGTTTTAGGGAGCCCTATAACCGAAAACCCAAAACCTACAACCTGTGTTTCACTCCTCCCGGCGGATGATCTGCTGGTCTTCGGATTCCTCTTTGGCCGTGGTGGGCTTGGTATGGGGAGTGTGCTTGATTTGGGCTTTGCGGGTGCCGGTGATCTCCGCACAGCCTTGTTCAATGACTGCGGGACGTGCGACCGTGATCTGAAGCCTTCGGCCGATCATCTGCCATTTTGGGTTCTGGGGCAGGTGAACGAGGAAGGCAATCGCGGCGAGGATGGTCATCATGGCCGAAGCGAGGGACGCATACAACATCCCCCAGGCGGCGAGCATCAGATAGAGCCCCAGGAAAAGGCATGCCAATCCCGCGACCCCGCTGATCCCATAGCCGGCGAATACCCGTGACTCGAGGATCAGCAGTCCTATGCCGGCGATCAGCAGGAGTGCCGCAGTCCATGCCAGAACTCCGGCGATCGAGTATGATCCGACCACTGCCCCCAGGCAGAAGACCGCCGCAGTGCCGCTCCATCCCCAGGGGCTGAGGCTCATTAGCTGGGAGATAAGGAGCATCATGCCCGTCAACATCAGCGCTAAAGTCAGCCACGGATCTGTCATGTCAATCTCTCATTCCGTGCATAGTTCATGCGCACCGTCGTGACGAAGATCGCCCACCCTTCGGCGAGGGCATCGAACAAGCGCACGAAGTAAAGCCGCATTCGCTCCAGGAGGCCGATCTGCATCTCGGCCCTGATCTCGGCGAACTTCGGCGCGAACTCGGGCCACAAATCATTGATAGGCCCCTGGCGAGGAAGGCCGTGTACGACCGCCAGGGTCTTCTCCAGATCGGCCATCTCCGCCTGACATTCACCGCAATCGGCAAGATGCTCACTAAGCAGGAATCTTTCAGGCTCAGCGAGGTACTGCTCGAAGTAATCGGACATCAATTCTCGTGCTTCCTGGCATTCCATAATTTCATCCCTCCCGAAGGAGATTCAGGTACGGTTTGAACTTATCTTTGAGGACCATTCTCGCTCGATGGAGCCGGGACTTCACGTTTGAGAGGCTCATACCGGTTACCTGACTAATCTCCTCGTAAGACAACCCCTCGAAATCCCGAAGCGCAATCAGCAGCCGCTGCTGGGGCGGCAGAGTCGCCAGCACCGAGTTCACCAGCCGCTGAAGCTCGTGGGTCTCGGCGATCCTGTGCACGTCAATCGAGAGGTCGGGCATTTCCGAGCGCTCCTCGATCTCATCGAGCGATTCCTCGCCGGCATGGGAAGTTTGGCGGAGGCGGTTCAGGCAGACGTTCCTGGCGATGCTATAGAGCCAGGTCGAGAACTTGGACTCGCCTCGGAAGTTACGAAGGCCTCGGAGGGCGTTGCAGAAGACGTCCTGCGTGAGGTCATATGCATCCTCGCCGTTCACCATGCGGCTGACGAGGTTGAATATCGGCGTCTGATACTTCTTGAAAAGCACCTCGAACGCGCATGCATCCCCGTTCAGATACCGGCGAATCAGAAAGGCATCGGAATCCGCTTCCGCTAGTGGAGCGTTTGGGCGTCCATCGGTTGCGATGCTGGTTTCGGCGATCGTCATACGGTTGCGTCTTCCCGGATTCCTTGATTCCTAATAGTAAAGACACCCCGGGGTTGAGAAAGTTTCAGCCATGAGATAAAGGGGGAAGTTCTGTCTACTTTGATGCGGTCCATTCGTCTCTCGTGATGCCTGCCTGACTTAGCAGCCTGACAAGGAGATCAACGCTGATCTCCTTTCGATGAGGATTGGGAATCGTGATGACTACATCCGCACGGACCATGTACGGATGCCTGCCTCCGGTGAATGGGCCTTCAAAGCCGAATCCCCTTAGGCGCCGAACAAGCTCTTGCCAGGAGACGGGTCCTAGCCTAGGCAACCTTCAACTCCTTAGGCACTTTGATCTCAATGCCATCGATGGGAGGAATGGAGAGTCCGCGTGAGATTCGAACGAGAATCCAGCCTTCCAGAACCTCGGCAAGCTTGTCCCGGCATTCCTCCAAAGTCTTGCCGGTTGCCCACACGCCTTGCAGGCCCTCGATTTCACCATAATAAGGCTCTTCGTCCTTGATTATCTCGTATCTTGCATGATGCATGGCATGTCGGACATATTCGCTGATCATGATCCTCTCCAACCGCCTGAAGGCTACTCATTCATTTCGCTGGATGCACTCAGTTATCCTTCAGTATCCTGAGTACCTCGCCGGAGGTGGGGCCGGCGCCGGTATCCAGAAGGTAGAACTCCGAGTTGCCGGCAGAGCAGATTGCCCCATAGAGGGCCTCGGAGTGAGGAACGGCATATGACCCGAGGAACTCACCCTCCAGGCTGAAGGCGTCCAGAACCTGGCGACCGGACTTCTTGCAGGCGAGCAGCGCCCAGAGCGCACCTGCCTCCCGATCAATCGCAATGTCTGCGATCAGGACGGCATCGTCAGGGTAATCCATGTCCTGACTCCACATCTGACAGCCGTCGGAATTCACCTTCCATATGCGATAAGGAGGCATGCCGTAGCAAAGATACACGTTGCCGTCAGGGTCAGAGTCCATGCTGACGATCCCCGGGGCGAGGCGAGAGGTATACCGAGCGGGCGCGGGAAGGGTCTCCGCCAGGAAACCGAACTCGTCATAGATGCCGATCCTCTCTTCTCCATCCACGCAGCACAGGGCGTAGAGACACTCGGGCCCACGGCAAATGGTCAGCAGCCCCTCTATCGGAAGTTCGCCGAGATACTCGCCCCGCGGCCCATACCTGACGACGATATCCCTCCAGGCATCCGACAGGCAAAACGACGAATCCGGAGCGACCGCGATACTCAAGCTCGATTCCCTTTCCTCAGGGCCTGTGGACTGAATCGTCTCCACTACGTCGAATTGATTGTCGGGGGTGATCTTGTAGACCCGGCCGTTCGAGCCGTCGCTGACGAAGAGATTGCCCGCGCCGTCAACGCCGGCATCGTCCAGGCTGGCATCGGGGACGTCGAACAGCATGGGAATGCTCAGGCGGCACACGGTGCGCATATCGTTCATCGCACGCTCACCGTCCTCGGGCGAACAGTCACTTGCACGACGACGTGGTTGGTCATGCCATTCCAGGCCTTCACGCCGATGTACTTTCCGCTGAGGTAGGTCTCATACCAGATCTCGACCGAGTAGTTCCCCGGCTCGGCCATATCCCACCTGCCGCCTCGTCCGGCGGCTGAGACTTCCACCGGGAACGTCGTACTCTGCCCGGGCTTCAGGGCAATAAAATCTTTCCTTGTGTGCGGCGGGAGGAGTGTCGGCTGGCCGAAGAACTCTACCTCTCGACCCGATCTGCGGACCACCATCTTGATGGGAAACTGGTTGCTGTCGAACTTCGCTGGCTGAGGGGTGAACCAATCATTGAGGAGCAGGTTTTTGGAGGTCTTGTTGGTCAGGGTCAGATTCAGGCTGAACCGATCTCCGGATTGGACGGCCAGGCTCATGGGACTGACGAGGAGGATCACTTCACCCGTAAGGCCGGTTCGTTCGCCCAGGCCCTCATATTCGTCAACGCGCCGGCCCTCCGAGTGAACCGCATTTCGGTGAGACAGCCAGTTACCAACCTTGATTCCGCCGATTCCGACCGCCACCACCAGGATGGCGATCACGATGTATATGAGCGGATTATGGGGCTTGGCGGCTCGTTCCATTACATGCCGAAGAGGTGCTTCTTCACCTTCAAGTAATAGAGATAGTTCTCATAAGAAACGTCGGGCGGGACGCGATGGTCAACGTGCGGGATGAAAGCTCCCGATTCGACGGTCTTGACCAGACGCTGGAGTTCCCCCTCGATCTCCTTTTTGCCCTTTGCAAGGGGGATCTTATTCACGCCGCCCGCGAGAAGAATTCTCTCCCCGTATTTTTGACGAAGCGCCACCGGATCAGTTCCACTGTTGACCTCCAGCGGGAACATGCAGTTGATGCCGCCGTCCAGCCAGCAGTCCACCAGCTCGTTTATATTGCCGTCGCAGTCGGTGAGCGCGATGTCAGCGCCGTACTTCTTCAGTACGTCGGTGATCCTCTTGTACCTGGGTGTGCACCATTGGCGGAAAAGCCTGGGGGAAATGATCGGACCGTGGTTGAAGCAAATGTCCTCCCAGCCCCAACCGAGGTCCACCCGGCCGACTTTCTGAAGAGAGTATTCCACTGTGGTGGTGATGAGCACCGTCACATATTCGATGATCTCCTCGATCAATTCAGGGTCGTCCATGCACATCATCGCCACGTTCTCAAAGCCCATCCAGTTGCGAATCCAGCCGAAGAGCGATCCAATGCTGATTGCCACGGGGAGCTGGTTCTCCTCCACCCTTGCCCGAATGCCTTCCCAATCGCGGTCATAGCGAGCGGGATCGGCGGGGTTGAGCCTGGGCTTGATCTCGTTTTCCCAGTCATCCCGGTTCTTGAGCGGAAACTCGATGTAGTGCGGAATCGTGGAGGTGCCGTCCTTGTAGACCATGGCCTTCACGCCGTCGCCGCCCCGGATGATTCGGTAGCGGTCCGTGTCCTCCAGGACGATGTGCTCGAAACCCGGCCGCCAGCCATGATCGGCGGGGATATGGAGCATGGGATCGAACCCGAAGAAGACATCCGCTTGCCAGTTATTGCTGACCTCTCTTGGCAGACCCTCGTCATGCCAGCGCGCGATCGTCTCGTCCCAGTAACCGAATTCGTGGTTCGGGACTCGGTCCACGCTCTGGAAGCGCATTGTTCGGAGATAACGCTCTCGATGGGTATAGCCGCTGTCCCTTGATGGGCCGTCGAGCAGGCCGTATTCTTTGAGCTTCTTGTCTTCCGCGCGAAGCTCCGGTATGCTTTTCTGATCCGCCATAAGTCTCCTCGTTTGCCGAATGTCGAGCGCAGTAAGGATACCTGACAGGGGGGCAGAAGGTCAACTTCAACTTTCAACGTTCAACTCTCAACTTTCAACATCCAACGGGTAGACAGTAGACGGGCGTCTCGTATATACTAGGGGTATGGGAGATACCAGCTAATGGCCAGGCAGCTCACAAGGAGACAGGAAGCGATATTCGCGTTCATCACGCGGTATGTGGAGCAGCACGGATACCCACCGGCGATAAGGGAGATCGGGCCGGCGTTCGGCATCAAGAGCCTGAGGGGCGTGACGATCCATCTGGATGCTCTCGAACGAAAGGGGCACATTCGGCGGGAGAGCACGTCAAGGAGCATTCAGGTGCTTATGCCCGATGAAAGTCGGGACTCATACGTTCGGCTGCCGATCCTGGGGGCGATTGCGGCAGGGGCGCCGTTGCTGGCTCAGGAGAACATCGAGGGGGAGATGGCGGTTCCTCGAAGGATGATTGGCGGGGCCGAGGGAGCGTTCCTGCTCCGCGTGAAGGGCGACAGCATGGTGGACGCTCACATACTCGATGGCGATGTGGTGGTCATTCGGCCTCAGCAGACTGCGGAAAACGGGGAAGTCGTGGCGGCGCTCCTGGGCGACGAGGCGACGGTCAAGCGCTTCAGGACCGAAGGTGAGGAATCCGCCCTTGTACCGGCGAATTCTGCATACCAGCCTATGCCCCTGAGGGGCAGGGACGTTCGGCTGATCGGCAAGGTGATCGGTCTGCTAAGGACGTATTAGCGCCGGGCCGGACCTGCCCTGCCTCACCTTACATGCTGGAAGAAGAAGGAACAATACGAGCCGCTGCTGAATAAACAAATGAGAAGGCATTCGGCTGGTTATTGCTCAGCAGAGGTGTGAAGATGAAACTGTGCGGTAGGATGGTGGCGGCCTTGGCTTTGGTGTCAGTCTTGGCGTGCGCTGGTTCGGTTCTGGCCTTTGACACCCCTGACTGGATGATTCGCGTCGGTACCGTTCCGCACGCGATCACCCTCGCTGACGACTCGCACGTCTGCCTTGACGCAGTAGAAATCGAGAAGATAAGGGCAAAGGAAAGCCCTGCCTACTTCGTGATCAAGGACTGGTTCGATCCCAGTTCGAGGCTACTGGTGATGACTCTGCCGTCTCCCGAATTGAGAATGGGCCAGACTGTTGACATAGAGGGCACCATTTCCACCCTGGCCGACGGTCGGAAGGCTATCATAGACCCCACCGTGCTGGGCTACACCGACAAGGATGGAAAACTCCTGCTGTCCGGCCCGAGGATGAAGGGATTCGATGAGCCGTTCCCCTGGGAATGGAAGATTGACCTCACTGTCTCCGGTGAATTCCTCATGTCCGGCACTCCTCGTGAGGAGTTGCTCGACTCTCTTTCAGAAGAGCTTTGTGAGACCATAGCCGACGCCAAAGCAGTAAGCGACGGCACTGCGGTCGAACTCCGATCCAAGCCAATAGCTTCCATAGACTCCGGCTTCTTCATCATGGGAGAGGATGGAAGCTCGGATACACTCAAGGTCTACTATACCGGGACTGTCAGTGTTGCAGATCGCATCCGCACGATCACCGGGACGGTTCAGACCGAAGATTCGGAGAGGGTCCTCGATGTAGACAGCGGCCCGGAGTATGATCCGCAGATATTCGTAGGCAGCATTCAGACTGCGACCGACGGCACGATTGAATGGGTGAAGACCTGGCCCGATGGGCATGTGTTTGGAAGCGGTGATATCACCGCCAAGATCATCACCCGAGACTGGACCGACTACTTCTACGTCGAGCAGGACGACCGCTCCTGTGGGATAAGGGTCGAGAAGACAGCCCACGGTCGCCACAGGGATGACAAGGTTGATATAGAGGGTACTCTCGGCACGAACGCCGATCTTGAGCGCTACATAGCGGCGGCCACCATTACGCTGAACGGCTCAGGCACGCTGAAGCCTCTCTTCATGATCCAGAGATCGCTCGGAGGCGGAGATTTTGCATACCTACCGGGTCCGCCTGCCAGCGGGCAGCGAGGCACGAAAGATGCTCACGGCGTTAACAACATCGGGCTTCTCTTGACTGGCTTGGGCAGAGTTACCGCCATAGACACAGGCAGCCCTCCACAGTGGTTCAGAATAGACGACGGCTCGGTTGTAGAGCCGAAGATCGCGTACCCACCTTACGGTATCAGCGTTGACGACTATGTGATAATCAGCGGCATCAGCTCCTGCGAATACGACGATGTGAACGATTGGCTCCTTCCGGCTCTGCGGCCCCAACCGCTGACCGTCACCATCAACCAGGCATCCGGGCAGGGTGACCCCACCAACGCCACCCCGATCAACTTCACCGTCGTCTTCAGCGAACCGGTCACAGACTTCGACGACGCCGATGATATTGAGATTACGGGCGATGCCGGTGGCACTAAGACGGTTGCCATCACGCCGGTCGGCAGCGAGGGCAAAGAGTACAATGTGGCGATAAGCGGCATGACGGACGGCACGGTAGTCGCCTCAATCCCATGCGGGAAGGCATTGGGCCAATCCGGGGTTTGGAACTACGCATCCACGAGCACCGATAACTCGGTCCTTTTCGATGGAAGCGCACCAAGCACGCCGTCCGAGCCATTTCTCGACAGCATCATCGTAACGAGCAACAAGCTGCATGCCAGTTGGACTGCGGCCACCGATTCCGGGAGCGGCATCAAGCGCTACACGTACAAGATCGTTTACAAGGATACCGGTGGGACAACCCACGATCCTACCTGGTGGTATACCACAACGGAAACTGAGGTGTTCATCACCCAGAGTGTTACCTATAACTACCAGTACCAACTCCACATTCTGGCCGAGGACAACGCTGGAAACCTAAGTGCTGAGGTGGTTGGCGACTGGATAACCTGCCAGAAGACCAAGATCGGTTTCCTCTACCACAATTGCCACACCGGCGCCGCGGGCACCTACGACGATACCAGGTGGTTTGTAGATAGGTATTTGTACAAGGTGCGCCTGGGATCCGATTGTTACGGCAAAGTGACCTATGTCAAGATAACCGCCGCCCCGACGACCGACCATGATTTCGATAGCTACAATGTGCTCTTCGTGGCTCTTCCAGAACCTGATTTCACCTCTACCGAAATAGATGCAATACAGTCGTTTGTTAACCAAGGATTCAACAAACGTCTTGTCCTCGTTGGAGAATACGGTAGGTACCCCACTGGCATTGACACGTACTTAGACGGATACTCAGCGTACAACAATAGGCTGAACGGTTTGGCATCTTCGCTGGATGAAACAACTAGGTTCCACTCCGATGAGAGTACTCAGACAGCATATAATAGTGGTATCGCGCTGGATTACACTAACCATTATGTTGACTGTCCGGTTAGGAGTCACTATCTCACCAATGGAGTAGGAGGCCTTTGGGATGCTGCTACATCGGCTTTCACCACGTATGTACATCCTATAGCTGCTATGCGAGAAGGCGAAAGCGCGTATCCCGGGAAGTTCTGGGTAGTCGAAGAAGATATACCACAGGGTTGCAGTGTCGTGTTCATCCATGATTGCGGTCTGTTCCTTTTCGAATATGACAATATACTGGAAACTTCTCCATATCCGAATCCTGTTGGGATTTCAGAAGTCGATTATGACGATGTGCCTGACCGCAATTTCAAATTCGTTGAGAACCTGTTTACGAAATTCCCATGATTGAAATGGAGGGAGCGGACTATGAAGGCTGATCGCATCGTGCTTATGGTGGCCTATTTACTGGCAGCGGTTGCAGTACAAGCCTCGACAATATATGAGATGGACCGTATCGGAAGATTGCCGGACGACGGATATAGTTATGCCATAAGTATTAATAATGACGGACAGGTATTGGGTAGCTCAATGCCGTATGGGGCAAACGACGTGAGGGGAGCGTTTCTCTATACCCAGACCGCAGGCATGGTTGATATTCAGGTCGCAGGCCAGTTCGACTTGCCAGGAGATATAAATAACAACGGACAGGTGGTTGGCACGGCAGATTCTGGTTTTGGTCCCCGCAACGCCATAGTAAGAGAAGCTAACGGCGGTTTAGTTCCATTGAACGGTTTACCAGGGGCCTATGACTCGTATGCCTTTGCCATTAACGATGATGGATGGGTGGTCGGCACTTCCGGAGATTTTGCTGTCGTATGGGAAGGCGACGTGGTTGCTCAGTTGATTGGTGGCACTGCAGGCTCACATAGTTACGCCATGGACATAAACAGTAACGGCAGTGTAGCCTGGGTTGAGTCCTTATACACCAACGGGCAATGGGTTGGCACGCATTCTTATGTTTGGAACCAAGGCAGTAATACGTTGTTACAAGCTCTCAATGCGGGTGACAATTGCCAAGCGGCGGCGATCAACGGTTCCGGCATGATCGTTGGCAACTCAGGCAGACATGCCGTGGTATGGAGCATTGACGGCACCGTGGTCTTGGACCTTGGGATCGGTGCGGCTTACGAAATCAATAATGGTGGCCTGATTGTCGGCGTCAGAGAAGACAAAGCAGTCCTCTGGAATCCTGACGGTAGTATTGCCGCTGACCTGGGTGCGCTGGCCGGAGAGAACGTTCCTTCAACTGCCTATGGCATCAATGATTCGGGGCAGATCGTAGGAGCGGCCGGATACGATGAGTACCAGAACATGGAGGCGGTACTCTGGGAACTCGTTCCTGAGCCGTCTTCACTGCTTGTGCTCGCTTGCGGAATAACCGGCATATCAGCTTTGACATTGAAGCGAAGGCGCGCCGGCCGATGAAGCGTACCCTCTCATTGCCAGGAATCGTGATTGCGCTCGTGCTCTTCATCGCCAGCCTGATCGTCACCTCTGCCGCACCGGTCTTGTCCGCGGGATACAGAACTCATCTCTTTGGCTGGGTGAATATCGACTATGGGGGCATGGGTATCGCCATCAACAACCAGAATCTTGCCTTATGCGAAACCGCATCCACTGATAGCATGCGCTCCCTTCTATGGCAGAAGGATGTGGGAGTCACCTACATCTCCGATCCAACGGCATTGCGGCGTGGCTACGGACTGAATAACCTCGGTTATGTCGTTGGATCGGGGCAAGATGATACAGCGGTTGTGAGGCATCCCGGCGGCAGTATTGAAATTCTGCCTAGACCGTCGGAGGCGGTGAACCCGAGTGCGGCCGCTATCAGTATCAATGACGCCGGTCAGGTAGTAGGCAATATGGGAGGATATGCGGTCTTCTGGAACACTGATCGCGCAACGACAATCATAGGGGATGATGTCCTCAGGTTCGCGGGGATCAATGCTTCGGCCCAGACAGCATGGACAGATCAGAGCCGCCGATCCTACCTATGGAGCCAATCAGGTGGTAGCGTAGACCTTGCGCCTGTGGCGGGGCAGACGAGAAGCACGGTCTTTGGGATAAACGATTCGGGCCTGGTTGTCGGGGAAAGCGGCAATCGCGCTGTACTTTGGCGAACGCCCGGCAACCCCACGCAGCTCCCTCTGCCTCCAGAGGCCACCACGGGTCGCGCCTGGGGCATCAACTCCTCTGAGCAGACCGTCGGGGAGTCGGGCCTCCGAGCCGTTCTGTGGGATTCCGATGGTAGTGTCCTTGACTTGTCGCAGTTCGTCGGTGGTTACGACTCAGTCGCTACCGGAATTAACGACAACGGATGGATCGTAGGCACAGTTTATGCGCCTGGAGGCGACCTATTCGCGGCAGTCTGGGAACCTGTTCCTGAGCCGTCTTCACTGCTTGTGCTCGCCTGCGGAATGGCTGGGGTATCAGCTTTGACATTGAAGCTAAGGCGCGCTAGCTGATGAAGCGAACCTTTTCATTGCCAGGAATCGTGATTGCGCTCGTGCTTTTTGCCGCCAGCCTGATCTCAGCTTCAGCCAGCGCTACAACTTATTCCTCTCATCTGCTTGGCGTAAGTCCCGGCTATGACGGGAGCGAGGGCGTCGGCATCAATGACAGCGGGACGGCTATTTGTGGGTCGCTCTCGGCCTATGATGATTCCGGTGTCTTCACATTGAGCCACGAGTTCGGACTTGTCGATCTCTCCGGACAGGGAATCGTCGCCTACGCGGGCATCAACAATCAAGGCCAAACCGTTGGGATGGACAAGGATCCGGAATCCGAGTGGTTCAGACCGTTCGTCCGAAATGCCGACGGCACCAAGACAAGACTGCAGTTCCCCTCCGGCGTTGCAGATGCCTGGCCTGCCGAGATCAATGAACATGGGCAGGTTGCGATGATGCTGCACTACCGAGATGCAGAGTACAACATCACGACTAGTGAAGTTGCCGTCATTGGTGTCGATGGCTCGGTAGTGCATGTGGATGCGCCGAGCACCCACGCCGAGGTGTGGGCTATGAGCAATACCGGATACGTTGGCATGAAGAGCGACAACCGCGCTTATCTCTGGAGCGAACCAGGCGGCTTGAACCTGCTTCCCCAGCTAAACGGCGGTGATACTACGGCGTTATATGACATCAACGACTCCGGGTTTTCCGTCGGCTCTTCAGGCAATCATGCGGTCATGTGGAGTCCGGATGGCGACACTACCGACCTCGGTGCCGGCATCGCATTCGGCATCAACAATCTCCGACAGGTTGTGGGTTCTACTCATACAGGTGGGGGCCGGGCTACTCTGTGGAACCCGGATGGAAGCACTGTAGACCTCGGCTTCGGCGAATGCTTGCGGGCCACGGCGATCAACAACCACGGATGGATCGTGGGCACAGTATCCTATCCTGATCCGTACACATACGAGATGGCGGTTCTCTGGGAACCCGTCCCCGAGCCGTCTTCACTGCTTGTGCTGGTTGGCGGAATGGGATGCCTGACCGTAGCTCTGAGGCGCTGGAAGGCTTAGGCTGAATTACGTATTCAGCTCTTGGCGGCGGCCAGGGCGTCCTCAATCCCACAGTGAATGCCGAAGATCGTATCAAGCCTGGTGATCTTGAGCATGCGGGTGATGGCCTCGCTGCATCCCAGAAGGTTGATGGTCCCGCCCTTCGGACGCACGCGCTTGGTAGCGCCGAGGAGGATACCGAAGCCGCTGCTGTCCATGTAGCTCACGTTGGTCAGGTCTATGATGAGGTTGGTCGCACCTGTTTCAATCGCCTTGTTCACGGCAGATTTGAACTCAGGGGCGGTGTACACGTCAATCTCCCCCGTGACCTTGACCACCGGGACATCCGCAATCTTCTCCATCTCGGTTTCGATTCGTACATCATCGAATCTCACGGCCAACCTTCCTTTCTCAAGGTCCTCTAGAACAACATTCCCCTTTTGCCCAAGATAATCAGCACATCGAATGATACCGCAGCCGCCCAGTGAAGTGCAAATCCCGGAACGAATGATTTGCACCTCAAAGCCACAAATCCGAGGATCACCCCTGCTCCGAAGGAAGCGGCGATTTCGGGTGCAGGCTTGCCTATGTGCATAATACCAAAAGCCACGGCCTGCATAAACACGCTCCAAACCCCAAACATCCTGAATAGGCCGAATAGCAGGAAACCCCGGAAGAAGAATTCCCAGCAAAATAGGTACATTCCGTAGGTCAACTCAAAGTACGCGAAATAATGAAGATCATTCGCCGCCTGCTTTTGAATGGGGTAGTAGCTCTGGAAATCCGGCATCCTCGCCGCTATCACCATGAGTATAAGCAGAGGCAAGAACATCAGTCCGGCTGCGCGATACCCAAATCGCACATCGCCGAGCTGGAATCCGAAGCCTGAGGGTTCCTGCCTGACTGCGATGAATATGAGCATCATCGGCAGCCACAGGAGCGCCGCGACATTGGTGACAAGATACTGCTCGTAGGTGTGATATCCCTTGTTGAAGGAATACAGCGTCCCGACGATGGCAGCTCCGACTATCAGCACCAGTATGGGAACGATTCGCCCCTTATGCATATCTGTACCGAGTGACTCCTATCAGCGATGAGTATGGGAGTGTGGGGGTGTGGGAGTATGGGTGTCTCCCACCCTCACCTCACGCATTACGAATCACGCATCATGATTCTACACTATTCCAGAGAGGCTTTCAACGGCAAATTGGGGAACGGTAGAATATGACCTCCAAGGAACGAGTGCGAAGAGCGATGGAATTGAGACCGGTTGACCGGATTCCGGTGTTCCCCGTGGTCACGGCTTACCTGGGGTCGAGGGTCCTGGGGCGGCCCTACAAGGACATGGTTCTCGATCCGTCGCTGGTCTTCGAGGGGCTGCGGGCAATCCATAAGAGGTTCGGGTTCGACGGCTTCGAGGTGGGGCTTGGGCCTGCGAGAGATGCTCCCGCGCCTGGGGTGAGAGTCGAAGACGGGGTGACCTATCTGCTGGATCACCAGGGCAATCCGGTGGCTCGGCTCGAGGACGATGATATGCCCGTGGCCCTGAATCAGATTCCTTTGCTTGCCGAGAAGTCAGATCTGAATAAGATCTCGATTACGCCTGCCTCCTATTATCTCGATGCCGGGTGCGCCGAGCCGGTGGAAAAGCTGGTCAACGAACTAAGTGAGAGCGCATTCATCGCGGGAGTCGCGGCCGGCCAGACCATGAACTCGCTTGCGGCATGGAGGGGCTCGGAGCAGGCGATGCTCGACCTGGCGGACGATTCCAAATTCGTGCATGAGGTCATGGAGCGCGCGACCGCCATCTCGGTCGAGGTCGGGAAGGCGCTCATTCAGGCCGGGGTGGACGGCATCTACATAGGCGATGCGTGGGCATCCGCGAGCATCATCTCTCCGCGAGTGTATGAGGAGTTTTGCCTGCCGTATCATCGGAGGGCGGCGCAAGCATTCCAGGAGCTGGGGGCGAAGGTCTACCTCCATATCTGCGGCAACTCGGGGCCGATCATGGAATTGATGGCCGAGACGGGGGTGGATGCCATAGAGCCGCTGGATGTTGACGGCGGCGTGAACATTCAGGATGCAAAGGTGAAGATTGGGAATCGGGTGTGTCTAAAGGGCGGGGTCAGTACCCGCCTGCTCCTCAATGGGACGCCGGAAGAAGTGTACGCTGAGTCGAAACGGATAATAGAGCTTTTAGGGCCGACAGGGCTGATACTTGGGAGTGCGGACGACATACCGAGGGACACCCCGTTTGCCAATATAGACGCCATGGTTGAGGCTGCTAAAGACAGCGCCTAGTGCGACCGAAAATTCACAAAAAACACCCAGCAAAATCGTTGACAAGATAAAGCAGCAATCGGTACTATCGGTTAACTGAATTCCAGCGTCGTAGAGTCTTGCGGTCTAGCGATATCGTCCTCGTTTTTGGGAGTATGTTGTGGAGCAGGGATTGTCGAAACATTGTTCGTGTCAGATGGAAACCCTCTGGGAAATCGCCCATATTAGTGCCGTCAGTGATCCCCAATGTGTCAGCGGCCTGAGACACGAGATAATGGAATTCTTCAACGCCTCAGCATTCCCCCAGCCGGACCTGGCCGACCTGGAAACGGCGATCGGTGAGGCCTGCACCAACGCCCTGAAGCACGGATCCCCGAGGGGTGATCTGGACGAGGTAAGGGCGAAATGCATGAAAAACCGGCACACGCTGATAGTGGAGATCTCGGACAACGGCTGCGGATTCGACCCCGAGCGAGCGCCTGCACCAACCCCCGATAAGCTACTCGAGGGGGGAATGGGTGTATTCCTAATGAAGGCGTTGACGGACACTGTGGAATTCGAGTTCAGGCACGGCACTACCGTGCGACTGGTGAAGCACCTTCGTGAGACTCCGGAGAGCAATTAGCCCTGCTGGCCGTGACCGTTGTCTCCCGAATCCAATGGAAACAGACCCATATCCGCAACTCGCCTCATGGCCTGAACCCTATTGGACACATCGAGTTTCTGATAGATGCGGGCTAAGTGGAAATCCACCGTTCGCTTGCTGCAGCACAGAGTGACCGCTGCTTCTTTGTTCGATCGGCCTTCTAGAACGAGCTTAAGGACCTCAATCTCCCTGTCGGTCAGGTGAATGATGGCACCTTCGTTATCAAGCACGCGCTCGCTATTGGCGTCGCAGGGCCGTTCTATGGTCATACTGCCTCCCCTTCTCTCCACGCCAGAACGGATACGAAGACTACCCCTGCAAAACGGCGATTTAGGAACCGCCCGTTTGCTTCCCCGAGGGCCGACCTGTCATTGCTTTATCGCAGGCCTAACACAATTATAGCACCCGGTTCAAAACCTGTCAACGCCTTTTATGCAAATATACTGCATTTCCGTCACACGACCGTCTGGTTGCCCCAATGGTCCGAAGGTAGATGGCAGGCGGGCGTCGAATATATTGGGTACGGATGGGAGTGCCTGCAGAGGGATAGTGAACGCTAAACGGTAAACAGTGAACGGTGACCAGCCAGACTGTTTACTGTTCACCGGTTACTGTTTACTTCTGGAGTTTCTATGTCTGTCGAGCGGATAGCGCTGGTCAACCCGAATCGCTGGAGGCCGAAGTCGCCGCCTCTCGCCCTGGAGTACCTCAGCTCGGCATTGGAGAGCGAGGGTTTTCAGGTCAACCTGCTCGACCTCTGCCCCGCCTCCAATGTCAAAGCCGCCATCCGATCATTCTTCGCCACGCATGGCGCCGACCTGGTCGGCGTGACTCATCGGAACCTCGACGACATCCACTATGGGCGGTTCATGGTCCCCGAGCTGCGGGAGACCATCCGCCATATCCGCGATGCCACCGACGCACCGATAGTCCTTGGGGGCAGCGGATTCTCAATCTGTCCGGAGCGGGTACTGGACTACCTTGGGCTAGATATGGGCATTGCCGGCGAGGGGGAGTTCGCCCTTCCCCTGCTGGCTCGCAACTTCTTGAATCGTAAGGTCTATAAGGACATACCGGGCCTCGTCTATCGGGAGGACGGCGAGTTCCATCGGAATCCCGTGGGCCTCGGGGATTTGTCGGGTACATGCCTCTCACATCGGTCGAAGGTGGATTACTCTTTCTATTCCCCAACTAAGAAAGGCGGCGGGACAGCGATTCAGACCAAGAGGGGCTGCACTCAGGACTGCATCTACTGCGTGGTGCCGGCGGTCGAGGGGCGTGTGATGCGGCTCAGGCCGGTGAGCGATATCGTGGATGAGATCGAGAGCCTGGTGGCAAGGGGGGTCAGCCGATTCTTCTTCGCCGACAGCGAGTTCAACTACCCCGAGGAGCACGCGATGGCGATCTGCCGGGAGATAGTTGATCGGAAGCTGGGAGGCAGAATCCAGTGGTCGGTCTATACAGCCCCGAAGCCGTTCTCGCTCGATCTGGCGAGGCTCATGGTGGAGGCGGGCTGCCGGTTGGCGATTCCGACCATCGAGAACGCGAATGAGAAGGTTTTGCGGATAATGCGCAAAGACTTCACCCCGGATGATGTTCGGGAGATGGCTCGGAACTGCCGCGAGGCGGGGCTTACCTTCGAGCTGTGCACCATGTGGGGCGGTCCCGGCGAGACCAAGGATACCGTGCTGCAGACCCTCGACCTGGTGAAGGAGGTTAAGGCGAACGGGGTGACGCTTTGGGATCCGCCGGGCTTGCGGATTTACCCGAATACGCCGCTGGCAGACATCGTGAGGGAGGAGGGGTTTACTCGCAAGAATCCCAATCTCCACGGGCGGATCAAAGGGAACGATGACTTCTTCGAGCCGGTGTTCTACCTCTCGGCTCAAATGGGCATCATGGCGACCGGAATCAAGATTTGGCGAAAGATGGGACTCGTGAGGCAGGGCCTTGCGGCATGGCGGAATGGTTGGTGAGAATGGTCAATGGTCTATGGTCTATGGTTTCCGGATTGAGGGAGTTGGGACTTGGGGCGGGGGATGCGGTGCTCGCGCATTCGTCGCTTTCGTCATTCGGGCACGTTGAGGGCGGGGCGGATGCGGTGATAGATGCAATCATCGAGGCGGTCAGCCCCGCCGGGACTGTGCTTTTCCCCACTCTCACCGGGAGCGAGGCGTTATCTCCCGACAATCCGCCGGTCTTTGACGTATCGAACACCCCTTGCTGGACCGGGAAGATTCCCGAGACCGCCCGCAAGAGACCCGGCTTCGTTCGAAGCTGCCACCCGACTCATTCGGTGTGCGCATTCGGGGAGAAGGCCGAGTGGTTCACCGAAAGCCATGAATTCTCCCCTACCCCATGCGGAATCGGCTCGCCGTATGATAAGCTGGTCCAGTCGGGCGGACTTATCCTGCTGATCGGCGTAACGCACGATTCGAATACTACCATGCACTACATCGAGGAGATTGCCGAAGTGCCCTGGCACATGCAGCCGGGGACGGCTCTCTCGACAATCAAGTTCGCGGATGGTAGAATTGCCCAGATACCGGTGAGTCTTCACAAATACGGCACGCCCAGGGACTTCACCCGCCTCGAGCGGGAGATGCTGGCGAAGGGGATTCAGGTCAACGGCAAGATCGGCGAGAGCACGGTTCGGCTCATCAAGGCTAGGGCGATGGTGGAGCTGGTGCTGGCGCGAGTGACGGACGAGCCCGGAATCCTACTCCCGGAGGTAAGGACTCCATGCGCATAGTCTACTTCGACATTGACTGCCTGAGGCCTGATCACCTGGGATGCTACGGATATGCCAGGCCGACGTCGCCGAACATAGATGCCATCGCGAGGCAGGGGGCCATCTTCAGCAACTACTACTGCGCGAACTCCCCCTGCCTGCCATCGAGGGCCGGGTGGATCTCGGGCCGGTTCGGGATTCGGAACGGAGTGGCTTCCAACTTCGGCGCGGGAGCTAGATTTCACCTGAGAACCCGGCCTTATGTCGGTCCGGAGCCGGATAATGAACCGTTCACAAGACTGCTGCGGGCGCATGGGTACGATACGATAAGCTTCTCCAACTTCGCCGACAGGCACAACGCCTTTTGGTTTATGTGCGGCTGGAGCGAGTTCTACACGCCTAACCTGAAGGGCGGAAATGAGACGGCGGCAGAGGTGAATGCGCCGTTGTTGAAGTGGCTGAGAGGCAATGCCACGACGGAGAACTACTTCCTGCATATCAACTACTGGGACGCCCACCGCTGCTACAAGATGGACGCATCCTGGGCCGACCGGTTCAAGGATGTGCCGGTTACTCAGCCATGGCCGGATGAGGAGGCCATTAGGAAGCATCAGGAGATCCACGGTCACTTTACGGCTCAGGGACAATTCAAAGATGGAGTCAGCCCATTCCCGCTCATGCCCGGCTCGATATCCTCGCGCAAGGATTTCGAGCACATGATAACCGGCTATGACTCCGCCATCGCCTATGTAGATCATCAGGTAGGGATAGTGCTGGAAGAACTCGACCGCCAGGGAGTGCTGGATGATGCAGCGATTATCTTCTCCGCGGATCATGGGGATGCTTTCGGGGAGCATGGGATCTATTCGGACCATATTTGCGCTGATGAGTGCATTCACCATATCCCGTTCATCATCCGCTGGCCTGGTGAATCGAAGGCCGGGCACGGGTCGGATGGACTTCTATACAATGTTGATTTCGCGCCGACACTATGCGATCTGCTGGGCATCCCGATTCCCGATGACTGGGATGGCGTTTCGTTTGCCGACCACATTCGAGGCAAGGCGGGGCCGGGTCGAGAATACCTGGTTTGGGATCACGGGCTGTACACCGTTCAAAGGGCTGTTCGCACGAAAAGTCACCTGATGGTGGAGACTTATGATACACTGGGCTATCCATTCCAGCCTGTGGAGCTCTACGACATGGCAGATGATCCGTACCAGACCCATAGCATTGCGAGCGAAAGACAGGACGTTCTGCGAGAATGCAGAATACTGATGGCGGAATGGATTGAAGAACAACGGAGCAAAGGGCACTGTGTGCCTGATCCGCTGGAGGAGATTCTGCTGGAGCGAGCAAGGTGAGCGAGCAAGGTAAGGCGTTGGGTCAGCAGTTGGACAGGGTCGCGGCCCATCATGACGAATGGGCAGAAACGTATGACTGCGATATCGCGACAATGTCGCTGTACAACCGCATCACGCTAGACAACATCCGGCGGTTCGTTCCCGATGAACCTGGGGCTCGTGTTCTTGATGCAGGTGGCGGAACCGGCATCTGGAGCGTCGAGTTGGCGAAGATGGGATATAGCGTCGTTCTCGCCGACATCTCCGAGGGTATGCTCGCAAAGGCTCGTGAGAAGGTAGCTTCAATTGGCCTTGAGGGCAGGATCGAGATAAGGAATGCAAACATACTCAACATGCCCGAGTTTGCAGACAGCTCATTCGCTACGGTTATTTGCGAAGGCGATCCTCTCTCTTAT